>JACCDG011905535.1_pt1 | contig 24588 bp, 36 predicted proteins | sample 7442471 | NCBI WGS metagenome assembly JACCDG01 (sample SAMN15323444, study PRJNA562643) | freshwater metagenome | isolation source: river surface water | place: USA:Blue River Watershed | collected 2017-08-17 | reverse complement strand
TTGTAGTGATTCTTTAATTAGAAAATTATTACAAAAAAACAATATAAATACTGGTCTTGAAGGAAGATACAATAAAGCATCTAACTTAGATTACTTTGAAAGAATTGATACTGAACAAAAAGCTTACTTGTTGGGATTTATTTATACAGATGGTTCAATAGACAAAACTCAAAGAACTTTATCTATTGAAATAAACAAAAAAGATATCGAAATATTGAAATCTATTTGTAATATATTTAATTTATCTTTTGAAGAGATAAAAATTACAAGAAAAAACTGTGTAAAATTATCAATACATTCAAAAAAACTTTGTTTAGATTTATATAATTTAAATGTAAAGCCAAACAAAACTTATATGAATGACATCCCTGATATCCCCCTAGAATATTACTCTCATTTTTTACGTGGCTTAATAGATGGGGATGGCAGTATTACTAATACTACGATTTGTTTATACTCAAAAAATTTAAATTTAATCAATAATGTTAAAAATGTATTTTTGTCATTATCTATTCCTGAAAACAAAATACATGTTTATTTTAAAGATTCTTGTTCTAGGATATCTGTGTTTCAAAAAGAATATAGAAAAATTTTGTTTGATTATTTATATAAAGATGCAACAATTTATTTAAATAGAAAAAAAATTAGCCCCGTTTAATAGGAATATTAAACCGAAAACTCTGTTAACTGCTAGAAAACCTTGAAGAAGGCAACCAGCATCCAAGCATAATAGAAATATTATGAAGGTTCAACGACTAACGTATACAATCTTACTATTAAGTTAAAGATTATGAAACGACACGAACGCAGAGCACCTAGAACAGGTGATGATATAGTCTGAACTGCATATATAACTTAAAAATGAAAATGCAGAGCTAAAAGATAAAGAACTTTTAGGATAACAAATTGAAGAAAAAGCACGATGTACTTAACGCTTACAAAGAACAATTCTTAAAAGGTGCTATTGATTCTAATCAACTTACTAAAGAATATGCAGAAAAGCTTTGGGAAGAATTGGTAGGTTTTGCAGATTATTGTTTATCTGGTGATACAAAAATAAAGACTAATTTAGGCGCGCTTACTATTCTTGAAATAAAAGATTTATTACTTAAAGGTATTGAAGTTTATGCATACGATAGAGATTCTAAAGCTTGTAAAATAATTGATTATTTTAATAAAGGAATAAAAGACGTCTATGAATTTACTTTTGAAAATCAACAAAGTATAACTTGTACTGATGATCATAAAATTTTAACTAAAAACTTTGATTTAAAAGAAATCAATAAAGTATACATAGAGAATATGTATGTTTTTGGAAAGGAGTAGAAATGGCTACAGGTGCAAATGTTAGAAAGACTAGTTTTGATGTTACTTCTATAAATAAAACTACGTTCGATTCATTAATAAAAGAAAAAGATGGCAAGCTTTTTGTTTCCGATAGTATTAACGGAGATCAAGAACTTGTAATTGATACTTCTAATATTAATGTACAAGCTCAAGCATGGAAAACCTACAATAAGATTCCAGTAGCACCAGTAACAAATCCATACAGCTTTGTTAATCCTGAAAATATTAATAAAGAAAATAATAAATGGATGATTCGAGTACTTCTTAATGGATTGGAATTAGATTATAATGAAGTTATAGTTTCTAATGCAGATAAGCGTACAATAACTTTAGACTTAGAAAACAATTTAACAATTGACAATACAGACGAATTAAAAGTCTGGTATGTAAAGGAACAGGAGTAAATCATGGCTCAAATTAAAGGTAAACAAATTGCAGATAATTCAATTGAATTATCAAAAGTTGCTAAAAGTACATCTGGTGATATTCTTATCGCTCAAGGTACAAATAACAGTGCTTATGTTCAAGTAAGTGGTGATGCCACTTTAGCAAATAGTGGTATTTTGACAATTGCAAACAATGCAATTGATTCAAATAAATTAGCCGATAATGCAGTTACAAATTCTAAGCTTGATGATAATGCTGTAAATACTGCTGAATTAGTAAATGGTGCAGTAACTACTTTAAAGATTGCAGATAGTGCAGTTACTGCAGCCAAAATAACTGACTCAACAATAACTACTGCAAAATTTGCAAATAGCAGTGTTACTACACTAAAGATTGCAGATTCAAATGTTACTTTTGCAAAACTAGCAGCCGATGTATGGTCTGATTCTACTGAGTTACTAGATGACGATAAACTTCCAAAATCATCTGCAGTAAAAGCTTATGTTACTTCTGCTGTTTCTGGTGGTATTGGTGCTGCAGATACAGATGATTTATCAGAAGGTGCTTCAAATCTTTATTTTACTGATGCACGTGCAAAATCAGCTGCAGTTGTAAATACAACTGATAACGATGAAACAGATCAAGCTCCATCAGTTCACTCAATTAAAGCTTATGTAAATTTAAAGTTTGAAGAAGCTGTACAAGGTTTAGATATCAAGCACAGTGCAAGAGTTGCTTCCGTAGCAGATGTTACTATTGCAACACCTGGTGCATCTATTGATGGTGTTAGTTTAAATAATGGTGATAGAGTTCTTTTAAAGAACCAAACAGATGCTACTCAAAACGGCATCTATGTTTGGAATGGCGCAGCTTCTGCAATGACAAGATCTGCTGATGCAGATAATACTCCTGGTGCAGAAGTTACCACAGGCATGTTTATCTTTGTTGAAAGTGGTACTGTTAACGCAGCAACATCTTGGATTTTGCATACTCAGGGAACTATTAACTTAGGTGTAACAGAATTAGATTTCGAACAATTTGGAGCTTCTACAAGTTATATAGCTGGTGAAGGTATTGATATTTCTGGAAATACATTGTCTTTTACAAGTTCTGCTATTACTTCTAGTTTAGCTGCTGGTACAGATTTAGCAAAAGAAGATTCATTGCCTTTGTATGATGCTTCTGCTACTGCTCAAAAGAAAACTACCTTGACTGCATTAGCATCTTTCCTTGCTGATGGAACTACTGTTACTGCTACTAATGGTAAGTTAAGTTCTGTAGCTCTTGGTGGTGTTCTTGCCAGAGAAGTCAAATCAAGTCCTTCTGCTGTTGCTGCAAATGCAACAGGTAGCACAGGTTTTTCTATTGGTTTAACTCCAAAGAATGATTCTGCAATTGAAGTTTATCTAAATGGCTTGTTATTAAATCTTGGTTCAGCTACTAATGCAGAAGTATTCTTTAGTAGAAATGCTGGTTCAACAGCTGTTGCTTTAGCAGATATTGAAGCTGGCGATACATTGTATTTTGTAGGTACAACAAATGGTTTTGCATTAGAAACTTCTGATATTATTCAAGTTGTATATCAAGCATAATTATAAAATGTCTTTATTAAGTATTAGATCAACAATACCAATTGATCCAAATGACCCTCTTGTAAAATTAGAATCTGATTTGGAGGCTGGTTTGTTTGACGAATCTTATAAAAGATTAATGCAATCAAATAAAAAAGGTCGTCCTAAAAAATATTCTATTGATGTAAATGAATTAAAAGAATTATGTAGCCAAGCATTGTCTTGGGAAGACATAGGAAGAAAATTAAATATAGATGCAGAAACTGTACGCAGATATGCTCGGTTTTGGGAAATTCATAAAAACAATATGCCAAAAGTAAAAAAGCAAATTGAATTATAGAATCTTTATCTGATAAACTTCATATAAGTCATTAACATATGGAGTTTAATCATGGAACTTAATGAACAATTAATTGAAACTATTATTATGTCTGCAACTGCAGGTCAATTTGGTACTCAAATAATAGAAGAAACTTTTAAATTAAGTATTGAAAAGTTAGATGCTGCTAAAAAAGAACTAACATTACATTTACTTAGTGGTGGTGTTTCTTTTAGCGCTTATTTCTTTACTAATGAATCTTTCATTGTTAAAGCAGCAGCACTTGCATTCTTATCAGGTGTTTTTGCAGAAGCAGCACTTAAATTATTAAAGAAAAAGAATGAATCTGCAGTAGATAAAACTACCGAGTTAGCAATAAAGTTAGAACAAAAAGAACGTGAAGAATTAGAAGATAAAGTAAAGTCATTAGAAGAATTGGTTACTAAACTTCAGGAGTCTAAAAATGTGTGAAAAACATTCTTGTATAGAAAACGAATGCTCTTGCACATCTGCATTATTTGAAACATGTGAATGCTGTGAAAATAATGAATGCGATTGCAAAGATTGTATAGTTTGCGCAAACGAAGATACTGAAGACGGAGAATAAAAATGACTTGTGTTATCGAAAATGAAGAACTAGCTTTTGCTGAATCTGAAACTACAGTTTATTTATGGCTAAAAACTAGTAACAAATTCATTCCATTTTCAGAATTAGAAAATTGTAAATGGGGAGATAACACAAAATTTGTCTTTAATATTGTAAACGAACCTTTAAAACCTAAATCTGTCTTTAAAAAAATAAAACCAACGCAACCACCATTTAATACTAAGGTAAATTATCCAGAGTATAAATTGACCTTACCAGAAATTACAATTCCTAAACAAGAACCAGTAATTCCAGTCTCACCAGAACAATCGTTAAATGATTTATTTATAGGTGGTGCTGCATCAGTTGCATTACTTTTATCAGTAATACAACAAATTAAACAAAAGAAAAAAGAATCTGAATCAGCAAATTGCTGTGCAAAGATTCAACATATAGAAACTGAATTTAATAAAATTCAACAAGAATCAAAAGAATCTAATAAAACATTGCATGCAGAAATAATAGAACAGTACAAAGAAATGAAAGAATTAAAAGAAGATGCAAACGAAGTAAAAGAAATACTTTCTAAAATCATAGACAAACTTCCAATAGGAGATCAGAATGTTAAAAAAAGAACAGAAGACTAATTTACAAATTACAAAAAATTTTAATATTTCAGAATTGGAATATTATGACGTTGTGCCTCCTGAATTAGTAGCAAATGCTACTGAGCTTCTTCAAAATCTTCAAGTATTGAGAGATGCATGTGCAAAACCTATTACTATTATGTCAGGATATAGATCTCCTGAACGCAACAAAGCTGTTGGTGGTGCTACTATGTCTCAGCATATGTTTGCTAATGCTGCAGATATTCAAATAAAAGGTATGACACCACAACAAATGTATGATCTTGTTGAAAAATTAATAAAAGAAGGTAAAATGAAGCAAGGTGGTCTAGGATTATATCCTAGAGAAAATGGATGGATTCACTATGACACACGTGGCACAAAAGCCAGATGGAATGGTTAAAAATGGCGCAAATAAAATCAAAACAAATTAGTGATTTAACTACTAGTATTAGAAACGCTGTTTCAGCTAGTACTGGATTAAGTTATAATAGTGGTACTGGTGCATTTACTTTAAATGCAGCATTATCTAATTTGAATGGAGTTTCTTTAGGGACACCAACTGCAAATCAAGTTTTACAATACAATGGTACAAATTGGACTTCAGCTACTTTTACTCCAAGTTTGACTGCTGGAAAAAGTATTTCTGTTTCCGGTTCTACAATAAATGTAAAACCAATAACAATTGCTAGTAGTTTTAATTCTTCTACTGATTTCAATGCAGATGTAATTATGTTGATTAAAGTTTCAGGAAATGTAACTATACCAACTCCTTCTGCACAAAATACAGGTTGTACTTATATTATCAAAAACACAACAACATCTGATATTACTATTACTGCAGCATTTTTAGAAGGTGCAAGCTTTACTTTAAATGGCGCTTACAGTTCATTAACAGTAATATCAGATGGCACAAATTGGATGATTGTATAAAATGACATGGATAAACTCAGACTTAAATAAAATTGCTAAACAAATAGAAATGGACGTAACTAAATTTGATTACGACACTCCATATAATGTTGCTAATCTTGCTGGAGGAACTACGGCATATCAAAAAAGTTACTCACCTTTATTATTTGGGAATAAACAAATTATTACTGGAGTAGATTTTTTGCCAGTTTACACTTATACCGCAGTTACTCCAAATATTCCTTATTTTAAAATAACAGATCTAGATACTGGAACTTATAACTACATCTTTGATATATCTTTTAGTTATTTAGGCTATTCGGCAAATGAAGCTGTTTTAAAACATTGCGTATTGTCAAGTAGTGCTACTGTAGATAGAATTTGGAATGTGAGCGGACTACCAACTGCAATGACTGCATATCAATATCAAACTACTGTAAATATAAATGACCCTGTTATTGGCTTTGATTATTATTCTCAACAAGGTGTAAAAGATTACTCTTCTAATTTATCAAATCCTGAAAAAACAAAATGTATATTTTTTCTTGGAGGAAGCGTATCAGGAGGATCAAATGTTGTTGCTATTGGAACAAATTTTTCATTTGTATCAAGAATACTAAACACTTCCAACTCTGCAACATACCCAACTCATACTGTTAATAAAGTTTCTTTAATTGTAAAAAGAATAAAGAAGGTGTAACAATGACATTCATTAATACAACTGGTTCAAGTTTAACTGTAGTTCCAAGTTATGCTACTTTTGTTATGCAAAATAATACTATTCTATTTCAAAGAAAACACAATACTATTGCTAATTCTACAATAACTACTAATGGCTCTATTCCTTTAAATAATTTAACCAGTCTACCTCCTGGATTCAGTTATTTTGTAGAAGTGTATTATTACGATCCTTTTATGATTCTTACAAATATTACATGTGGTACTGCTTCTGTTACCAAAAATATTAATTCAGACGAAGGATATGCATGCGCAACTTTTGATTTACAAGGGACATCTAATTCTACTTTAGCAATTATAACAAGTAATACTCCAGTAGCAGGTGCTGGAAATTCTTGTTTTGTAATTGTCTGGCAATTAGGAGATATTTAAATGACATGGATTAACACATCAATATATACATCTCCAGTGATGATAAATTCAGATTATACCCAAACTGCTAATAATCCATCTGATATTACAATTAGTAACAATTATGAAACTGCATCTAGTAGTACTTATAAATATTTGCAACAAAATTTAAATACTTATTTAGATAATACTGCGGCTTCTAATATCATAACAACAACTTATAGTAACAATTTATCTAAAACTTTTTACGATACTTATAATGTATATGTAAAAACAAATGGGTTATTTATAAGAGGTGGTATAGATATAGGATTAATTACAACATCAAGTTCTTTAACAAGAACTTATACAAACTTAACAAGTTTAACTTCTAGATCTATTATTTATTATAGGATTGTTTAAGATGGCGCAAATAAAATCAAAACAAATTTCAGATATAAACGCTAGTATAACTAGTGTAATTAATACTACCTCAATTAATGCTCTGTCAGATGTTGATACTTCAACTGCAGCACCTACAAATGGACAAGCATTAGTTTGGGAAAATTCAAGTTCTAAGTGGAAACCTGGCACAGTGAGCGGCGGCGGTGGTGCAAGAATTACAATCACAAATAAGACTAGTAACTTTGCGATCACTGATCCCGTAGCATCTTCCGTGTATGAAGAACATTATACAATGGATAGTACAAGTGCATTGACTTTCACACTACCTACCGCCGTTGGCAATAATGGTCTAACCTATCATATCACTAGAATTAATACGGGGGGCGTAACTGTTGCGACGGTATCCGCTCAAACGATTAGCGGGTTATCAAGCGTCTCTATTCCTACACAATGGGGAAATTTAACAGTTCGTTCTAATGATGCTAACTGGATTATCTGTTAGGATTTTTTATTATGAGTTACATGATTAAGCACCCTATAAATGCAAAACCTTTTAAGATGGCATCCGCCTATAATTCCGCTGATATCATAGTTACAGCGGGAGCGCCTAAAAATACGGTGATCTCGCTTGATACTCTTGTTCAAAGCACAGGAATGGGGCTATCTTTAGCATCTAATGAAATTACACTAGAAGCGGGCAAAACATATTTAATCTATTATTGCGTAGGTATCCAAAACTCTACAGAGAATAGAGCGGGGGAAGTGTACATTAGAAAAAATGGAACTGTCATCACCGCTCAACCTATTGTCAATGCTATCACAACCTCAAGCGTAATTGGTGCGAGTGCATGGGTAACACCTTTGACAATTGCATCTACGATACTCACAGCATCATCAGGGGATACTCTTTCATTCCTATATACTAGAAGTGTTGGATCAGCCTATATTGATTACATAGTGAGTACCTCATCAAAAGCCTTCATACTGGAGATAGGTTAAATGTCATATATTCCTAACGCACAAGCCGTTTACTTCCTAGATAATAGCACAAGCTCATCTACTCTTGGGGGTATCGTTTCAAATGCATTCCAAAGAAGTCTAAATACGCCTTGCTTCCATAGTACAAGCCAAACACATATTGCAAGTCCTTCCGTGGTACACATTTTAGCAAGAGCAACTAATGATAGTGATACAAATGCAGTACTAGCAAGCGTAGGTATATCACCGTCAGGTCATACTTCTAATACACGAATAGGTACCGCTCTTGCACATAAAAATTCTATTACGATGCTACCTAATACCGTGCTTACATATCAAGATAAGCCAACACAACTTACCTCATCGATCTTAGATACTGGGGATGTTGTGACGGCTGACAACCTTAATCTTTTTGTCCTTTCTTGTGGGGTGGTATCATGAGTTTTCAACCTATCCCATATCTTGATTGTAATATTTGTGAGATTGAAGTCTTGGCTACAACCAACATTAATTCGTCTACCATGGCAATCAATCTTGGCAATATTCTAATTGATACCGGAAGTCAAATTAGCATAGCAAACAACTTCATCACTTTCCCCGCTAATATGGAATTCTTTGTAAAATCTAATCTAGTTTGTCAGGCGGTAAATGGTGGTGTTACTATCACCCTAGCCTATACAACGTTTCTAGATGCTTCAAATGTTGCCTTGAGCTATCAGGCGACCGGTCAAGGTGTTGCGCGTACTGGGGGAAATTCTGGGACCTCTTTTCAGTCTACTGATTGCTTCATGACGCTATTTTCATCAGCATCATCTAGGTCCGCCAAGCTTACTCTTGCCAATGCCTCGGTGGCTCAACCAACTAGCATTCCTTATAATAGCGCAACAAGTTACATTCCAAACTCAAGCATATTAATTCTTTATAAATAAACATGAAAATAAAATCAAAAACTTTTATAGGTCAAGAACCTGTATATGATATTAGTGTTGATTCACAACATCATGACTTTCAATTAGAAAATGGTGTTGTAGTATCGAATTGTTTTAACAAAGCGCACTCGGTATCTTATTCAATGTTGACTTATGTAACTGGATATTTAAAAGCTAATTATCCAGTAGAATTCTTTACTGCATTGATGAGTACTAGATCTAAAACTTTACAACCAAAAACATGGGCTGTTAAAGCTCCAGAGTATATAAATGAGGCAAAACATTTTGGAGTTGATATATTCCCACCCGATATTAATCGCAGTAGTTTTGAGTTTACTATTCACGATAACGAAATTTATTTTGGATTAAACGCTATTAGAGATGTTGGTGGTACTGCAGCAAAATATATTATTACTGCGCGCGGGAATACACCATTCAAAGACGTCTGGGACTTTATCAATAGAGTAAATACTCAAAAGGTTAATACTAAAGTTTTTCAAGGTCTAGTCAAAGCAGGTGCATTTGATAAGTTAGGTTATGTGCGTTCAGAATTATTAGAAAATATAGACAAAATATATTCTCATTTAAAAGATGTAGAAGAATTTAATCAAAGAAAATTAGATATTATTGAAAGAAATAAAAAGAACGAAGAAATCTTACCTTTAATTGAAAGAAGAAACTTTTTAAGAAATGAATTAATCAAAGCAAAAAAGAAACTAATTAAATCTCCAGATGATATTGTTCTTCAAAATAAAATTACTCAATTAGAAGAAGATTTATTTCCATTAGAAGAAATGGAATTAAAAAAAGCTGTAGATTTAAAAGAGAAAGAATTACCAGTTAAACCAGAACTTAATAGATCAAAAGAAGTTCCAATTAGCATCACAGACATTCTTGATCAAGCTTCTTATATTGGTTGTTATATTGGAGGACATCCATTACATTTAACTAATATAGATAGAGAAGATTTAGATACTTTAGAAGAAGGATTTAGATATAGGGTTGCTGGTGTAGTAGTATCTAGTAGAATTATTACTACTAAAAAAGGAAAGAAAATGGCTGTGCTAGAAATTGATGATTCGACAAAAGCTGCAGAAATAGTTATCTTTCCTCAAGTATACGAAACATTTGCTTCTTTAAACGTTAATGAAGGTGATATTATCATTGCTGATGTTAAATGTGAAGAAGTAGAACCTGATCTAAAACTAATAGGAAATAAATTCCTTAAACATATATGGGATACAAAAGATGACAGCAAACAGAAAGACTTACTATTGGACTTCGGAGGAGGAACAAATCCTTTTTAAATATCAAGATTCTAAATCTATAGCTGAAATTTCCGCTATTATTAATGAATATTTTTCAAAAGGAATTCCTGGTTTTAATTGTGAAAGAACTTGTGATTCTGTAAGAAACAGATTGCAAAGAGGAAGAGTTACAAATTTCCCTACTTTTTCAAAAGTAGATCCATATCAAGAACGATGGGATAATATTAAAAAGAATGTAGAAGAATTTGTAATGTCTTCTGAAAGAATTCAAACTGGTATTACAGATCATCAATCAAGAAAAATAATCACTTTCAGTGACTTACACATTCCATTCTTTCTACATGAAGACATTAAACGTGCATGTCAAGTGCATTCAGATGCAGATATTGTAGTTTTAAATGGAGATATTCTTGACGGATACATCTTTAGTACATATAGTAAATCAAAACGAGTAGCAGCTATTAAAGAGTATATGGCTGCATTTGATCTTGTTTTTTATTTGTCTAGTAACTTTAACCAAGTTGTAATTGTATCTGGCAACCACGATGCAAGAACTTCTAGAGCTTTAGCATCTAATGGTTTTGAACAAGAAGCTTCTCAAGTCTTTAGACCTGATTTATTAGGTAGAATTGCTGCAGGAGAAGAATTAGACAAATATGGAAATCTAGTAAAGAAACATGATTTTAAGAATGTTGTTTACGAAAGATTCGACTCCTGGTATGTAAGGATTGGAAAAACTATTTTCTGTCACCCTGATGGTTTCTCTAATTCTTACCCAGGAGCAACTGTAGTAAAACTCTTAGATCACTTTAACGCAAGAATGCCTCATGAAGACTTTGATTCTATTGTAGTAGGTCACACTCACAAACAATACAAAGGAATCGTTGGCAATAAATTGTTAATTGAACAAGGTGCTATGGCTCATAGACTGCCTTATCAATTTAGAGCTGATCTTAAATTTAAAAATGCCGTTAATGGATATGCGATTATTTATCAAGATTCAGAAGGCAACACAGACTTTAATTATTCTACCCCAGTGTACTTAGGTACACATTTGCCCGTAAAGAAAGGTGCTCTCTAAATGGACGCACAAAAATCAACACAAGATAAAGTTCAAGAACTTGTCAACATTCTTCAAGCTCATGAAATGAGAATTGAATATAACTTCAATGCAATGCTTCAATTATCTATGCTTGTAGAATATCTTTATGAAAAACTTGCAGAACAAAAGATTGAAATTAATATGGAAGGATTCCAAGATTTTCAAAAGCAAAGATTAGAAGAGATTGATTCTTCTTACAAAGAAATGAACGAAAATCCTGAATTAAAAGCAAAAGTTACAGAAACAATTAGTGAAATGCAAAAAGAGATTCAAGAAAGAATTAAGCTATAAATGTCTTGGTCTTTTATAAACCATATTACAAATTATTTAGATAGACGAATCTTAGACGAACAAAAACATCCAACCTTGTGGCCTTCAGAAGCAACTTCTATTATTACAAATGCTTATGGAGAACAAGAAGTTGTTGGTAAATGTAGAAGAGCAAATTACTTTAGATATCTTATGGATTTGTATTCTTTTGACGATGAAGCTTATTCCAAAGATAAAGAACTAATAAAGTCTTTGCATAAAAACTCTATTCCTGCTGATACTTATGTAAAATGGATTTGGAAACAAGGTGAAATCTATGAAGAATATTGCGTTGATTTAGCCAAGCAAGCAGGAGTATTTATTGCAACGCAAGTTGCCGTTTATATTCCTAAACTTAACGTCTCTGGTAAAATAGATTTAGTTGTTATCAATCCGGAAACACATAAGTATCATATTATTGAAGTTAAATCAGTATATGGATTTAATGCAAATAGTGTAATGGGGACTTCAAGCAATCATAAAAAAGGAGAGCTTGGAAAACCTAAAGAATCTCACTTGATGCAAATTGGTTTATATCAATGGTGGTATGGTAATGTACATGAAGAATTTGCAGAAGCTTTACTGATCTATGGTTCTAGAGATACTGGTAGATATGCAGAATATAAAGTTACTGTAGAAAAAGCAGAAGATGGCTTAGATTATATTTTCTATCAAGGTAATAATCCTGTGATAACAGAAAAAGTAAACTCTGGAATCACAATGCAAAGTATTTGTACGCAATACAAACTTATAAAAGATTGCGTAGAATCAGGTGTTATTCCTAGTAGAGATTATGAATTAGCATATTCTGATGAAAAAATTCATTTACTTTATCAAAGAAATGAACTCAATAAAACTGAATCTGCACAATATGAGAAAAGGCTTGCTCAAATAGCAGAGGGTAAAGAAAAATTAAATAAACAAGTAGAAAGAGGAGATTGGCAATGTGATTATTGCCAATACAAAAATATCTGTTATGACTATGAAAAGAAACCAAGAGAATTGTAATTATTTCGTTGACTTTAAAAGAAACGGAATTAAAACAACATTTGGGCCTTATGAAGATATTGAAACCAGTTTAAATAAATTTTTAGAACTTTCTATTGAAAATAAAAAAGTTTGTGCGATGGTTATTTATCTTTATGAGGTAAATGATAAACAAAATAAAAAGACTTTATTAAAACAAAATCTAACTTACTTTGGAGTAAATGAATGATTTATGAAAATAATTTGCATACATTTAAAGAATTAAACCTTTCAGTAAAAGACGTATTGCTTGTACCTGATTGTGGAATTCTTAAATCAAGATCAGAAGCTTCTTTGCTTCCTTATATGTTCTCAGCACCAATGGATACCGTAACTGGCTATGATTTAACTAAAGAAATGATTAAGAATAATCAATTCCCAGTTCTAAGTAGATTTATTGATGAATCTGAAAGGGTAAAAACTTTCTTTCAGTTTGCGGCAAATAAAGATCATTTTTGGTGGGCTGTTAGTTCTGATTTTGACTATGAGAAAAACTTCTTAGATGAATTACGCAAATATCTTTCTACAGAAACAAAAATTAATATTTGTGTAGACGTAGCTCATGGAGATACTGAACACATGCATGAAATTTACTCTAAATGGAAAAAACTTTCGTATGTAAAAGATATTATGTCTGGAAGTATTGCTACATCTGCAGCCGCATTAAGATGTATTGATTCTGGTTGCAATTACTTAAGAGTAGGCATTGGTCCTGGTGCTGCTTGTACTACAAGATTAGTAACAGGAGTTGGTATTCCTCAACTCTCAGCAGTATTTGATATTTATAATACGGTAAATAAAGCAAGCTTATTAGATGAAGTAATGATTATTGCTGATGGTGGTATTACTTCAAGTGGTGATGCAGTGAAATATTTTGCTGCAGGAGCTACTCATATTATGTTAGGTAAACTTTTATCTTTTACTGAAGAAAGCACTGGTTGGGATATGCCAGACTTCTTAACTGCAATTAAATTACGCTCAAGAAGTAAAGTAAAAAAGTATAGAGGACAAGCAAGCAAAGACTTTCAATTAGCACAATATGGTGTAGCAAAGAATGTTGAAGGCGAAAGTTCTCAATACTTTAATCCAAAATATACTTATAAAGAATTACTAGAAAAGTTTAATGATGGTATCCAGTCAGCAATTAGTTATCTTGGTTTACAAGACCTATCTGATTTGAATCCAAAGAATGTAGAATTCAGAAAAATAACAATGAATGGTTGGCAAGAATCTAATGTCAATTTAAGCTAGAAAAATAGCGTAATTGTTTACACAGTTTTTCGTGTAAATATTTACATTGTTTTTCTTTGTAAAAATGACATTTACTATCTTTAGTTCAATACTAAAAAGACAACAATGTAAGTACTTAATATATCTGAAGAAAAAAGAAATATAAAAACTTATTTGTAATTTAAAACACAAATCTATACACACAAATGTATAATAACATGTAAGGGACTCGAATATGTATGTAACTGATATAAACGAAGCAGTCACTCTGCTTCGTGCAAATTTAAAAGAATACTTAGTAAAGAAATTAGGAATTGATGCAAGCTCAAATAAATTAAAATGCTTTGCGCATGATGATAATGACCCATCCATGCATTTTAATCCAAAGACTGCAAATGAAACTGTAAAGTGTTTTTCATGTGGTTTTACAGGTGATATATTTGCAGCTGCAAATATACTAGATAACTTACCACTTAATGGTCCTGAATGGTTACATGTAACCATTCCTACATTATGTGAATATTTAAAGATTCCATATTCACCTGGTGAATTATCTCTATTAGAAAAAGAAAAGATTAATCTATATAAATTAGCAGCAGATATTTCTGATATTCTTTCTAATCAAAGAAATGTAGATATTCCTTATCTGGTAGAGCGTAATTGGATTCAACAATCTTGTGTAATTGGTCAAATCTCAGAAAGTGATTTGATTGCTCAATTAGTAAAGAAAGGCTGGGAAGCAGCCTTTATCAACCAAAGCAACTTTATTAAAACTAAATTTCATTCATTCTTTGGTTTAGATAAAATCACTTTTGCAATCAAAGATCATGTTAAAAGAACTATTGGTTTTGCATGTAGAAACTTAGTAGTAAATGATCATCAACCCAAGTATGTAAATAATCCAGAGACTCATATATACAAGAAGTCTCAAGTATTAATGGGTATTGATGTTGCACTACAATCTGCAAAGAAGAATGGTTTGTACATTTTGGAAGGTCAAGGCGATTTGATGCAATTGTACAGATTAGGTATTACTAACGCAGTTGCTGTTTGCGGTACCGCTTTGACTGAATCACATCTTATCTATTTAAAAACATTAGGTATTAAAAAGATTTTCTTAAACTTTGATTGGGATAAAGCAGGTTATGCAGCTACTCAAAGAATTCTAGAAAATATTCTTAAAGCTACTAGTGGTATCTCTTGTTATGTAGTAATGCCACCTAAGGGATCTCAAGCAAAAGATCCAGATGAATTTCTTAAAGCAACAGAAGATGCAGAACTTTATTTAAACTTAGAAAAAGTATCTTCATTTGATTGGCTTATGAAAACATTCAGTGATACAGAATCACCAGATTCTATTTGTATGAAAATGATCCCTGTAATCGCAGCAGAAGACACAGCAATTAAAAGAGAATTATTAATTAATGCATTGTCAAAGTTTACTGGGATTAGTGAAACATCTATCAACACAGATGTAAATTCAATTAGAAATAATAAATTTAATGAGAAATTAGATAGATTAAAAGGTGCTGCAGAAAAGTATACTAAAGAAGTAGAAGAAGATCCAGATGGTATTCGTTCTCATATGGCTAACCATGAATTAGCCATTGAAGCAATCGAGAAAGAATATCGCAACAATACAATCGGTATCAACTATCAACTAACTAGATTCGATGCAATTCAACAACAAAGAGAAGAATCTACTTCTGATGAACAAGCCACTTCTTTTAAAATGGATTACTTTAATTTCTTTGAAACTAGTTTGGCTGGTGGTATGAATTGGGCTTCTGGTTGTTTGATGTATGTTGGTGGTAGAGCTAATAGTGGTAAGACTGCAACTTGTTTGATGATCGGTACTGATATTGCTAATAGTGATGAAAATGCATTAGTAATTATTCATAGTACAGATGATTCTTACGAACAGATCGAACCACGTATTAAAACCAATTTATATAGAATGAATACTGTAAATCCATTACCATTAACTATTGGTATGATGGTGCAACCTAATATTAATTTAAAAGATAAATCTCATGAATACAAAGAAGCTTGGGAATCTACCAACCAACGTTTCAGAGAATTGATAGAACAAGAAAGACTTGTTATTATTGATAGTGAAGATGGTGCTACACTCTCAGTACTAGAAAAGAATCTAAGATATTATAGACAAAGATATCCTAATAAAAAGATTCTTTTAGTTTGCGACAATACTATGAATTATATGGATTTTCTAAATCTAGATCAAACTGCAAGAATTACTCAAATCAGTAATATGCAAAAGAATCTAACAGTAAAATATAAATGCTGTATGATTGCAACTGCAGAATATAGAAAGAATATGCCAATGGATTATAGTAAGTTTAGATTACCAGTAGATGATGATCTTGCTGATGCACGTGCATTGATGTATAGGCCAAATATAATCTTCCACGTATACAATGATATTCATGATCGTAAAGAACATGCAGAAATATTCTGGAATGATGTAGATGGTAATATGCGTCCAAGATTACTCTTGAATTTTACTAAAAATAAGATATCTTCATTTAAAGAGAAGATGTTCTTGGATCTTGATCCAACCAGTGTAACATTGAAACCAGTAAACCCAAAAATGGCTACTGATCAAACTGAAAGATATAGAGAATTAAAAGAACAAGGAATCGTAGAATCCGATGGCAAAAAAGTTCTTTATGTAGAAGCAGATGATTACGAAGCAGAAGAAGATAGCGAGGATTAATGAACGACAAGTCTTTAGGTATTTATGTTAATTCAGAAAAGAAATTTTATTATCTTGAATCTGGAGATAACTATGTAGCAAATACAGTTGATAGAATTAAAAAAGCCTTAATAGCAAGAGGAGTTATTAAAACTCCTACAGGTGCATCTTATGCACCACAAGGTTATGAAATTATGTCTTGCTTACAAGCAAGAGTAAAAGAATTTACAATGGTTCCTATTTACATTAGCAAAAATGTAGAAGAAACATTTGTTAATAAAACACAACCAAAAGATAGTATCTTTAAATGAAAATAGAAGTTAGTGAATTAAGGACTTATTCTGTCTGTCCGTATCTTTATAAATTAAAAGCTTTAATTGATTATCAAAATGAATTACAACTTGCTTGTAAAGAAGTAGTTGAAAAGTTTGTTTTATTACAATTGCGTTATGAAGATAATTTTGATTTTGATCTTGAAATAACCAAAATTATTAATAATGCAGTTACTCGAGTAACAAAAGAAATCAAAGATGAACGTCAAAAAGAACAAAACATTAACTTATTCACTAATGCTTTAAATTTATTTATCTCTAATTACTTTGATAAATTTCCTAGAAGTAGATTTGTTCCTATTACTGGTCATTTCAACCCTTTAGTTCAAATAAGTAATACTTTAATTGAATTAGATTTTTGCGGAGTAATCAAAGATTTAAATACTAAGTCTATTCATTTCTTATGTATGTTACCAAGTGTTAGAGATACTAATTTAAAATGGGATTTAGGAATCAATGCAACTTTGATCTATGGTAAAAGGTTTGCAAGTGAATATCTAAAGATTCCAAATATAAACGTATATATTCATGCGTTTGATATATTCTCTGAAAACAGGTTCTATAAAACTCCAAACGTAATGTATTACAAAGAAATACGTTTAAAAGATATAGATCAAGAAAATAAAAATTTCTTAATTTCACATATTAAGAAGTTTGAACAAGATAAACAATTTTTAAGAATACCTTATTGCAACAACTTTAGTTGCCCAAAAAGAAAGGAATGCCAAAATGAATCATGGTGAATTTATTTTAGCAAGCAAAAACAGAATTCCATTACCTAATGTAACTTTTCAAGGTGGTCCTTGGACTCATCTTGCTACTGCTACTAGAGGTTTTAAAGAATATGTAGCTCTATTGCATGAACCTTCTCAAGAAATCTATCTTGAAGAAATCACAGGACTAGGACAATTTCAAAAGATTGAAAACGAAACAGAATGGCAAGAACTTTTACAATTCTTCTTTAGTAAAGGTGTTGTAGGTTTTGTTAAAGATAGAGAAATTGTTCAAGGTAAATGGCAAGGGTAAAAACTGCATGGAAGAATCAATTCTTTCATTATGAAAGTGCTTCTGACTTTCATAACAAACTAAGAGAAATTTTTTGTACAGACTCTTACTTTAAACAAATACAATGTTATCAAGAAGTTTTAGTTTCTTCTTTAGTTGAAACTTATCCTAACAATTTAGATGCGGTAGATTGGTATATTGAAACTTTAAATTTAGTTATTGAATTACATGGAGAACAGCATTACAAAGCTACAAGTTTTGGCAACAAATCAGCTCTTCAAAAACGCATTGATTTCAATAATATAAGATATAGAGACAATAAAAAGAAGACTGCGTTACTTGATTCTGGCTATAATTATATTGAGATACCATATAAATTAAAGTATAAATTAGATGCAGAGTTTTTAAAAGCTCTAATTTATGAATCAGGAGATAATGATGGATAAGAAAGAATTATTAGAATTAATTGCAGCTTTAGAAAGTAATGAATCTGATAAAGAGTTTAAACATTACTGGAATCCTTTAGATATCAAATTCTTTGGATTGGAAAGCAGAACTATTTGTTTTAAAGACGACATTGATAAGGATTCTGCAACCGCATTAATTAGTCAGTTAATGGAATTAGATAAAGTAAGTCATGAACAAATTACTCTTATTTTAAATACTGATGGCGGCGAAGTTTCTTCTTCTTTAGCAATTTATGATTGCATAAGAAATATTGAATCTCCTGTTATTATTTATGTAACTGGTATTTGTGCTTCAGGTGGTTTAATCATCTTATCAGCTGGAGATTATAGGATAGCTAGTGAAAACAGTTTATTCTTTTATCATCAAGTAGTTATGTCGCACATTGAAGTATTATCTACTGAACAAATTCAATCAATGCAAGATCTGTACAATCTCAACCAATTACAAATGGATAAGATTTTAAAGAAAAGAACAAAGATTAAAGAAAAAGAATGGAAAGAAAACTTCCATGGTAAAACTAGTTTTTATTTTACTGCTGAACAAGCTTTAAAATATGGTATGGTAGATTTAATAGACACTCCTGAACCTAAGAAATATAAGTTCAAGATCAAGGACAAATCAAAATGACAACAAGAGGAAGAGGCGCAAGAATTAAAGGAGCAAGTTTCGAAAGAGAACTTGCTAAATATATTGCTGAAAAAACAGGACTTGAAGCTAAAAGAGGTTTAGGTCAAGCCAGAGTTGGTGGCAAAGAGATTGCAGACGTAGAAGTTGAATACATTCACGTAGAAGCAAAACGTCAAATTAAATGCAATATAAAAGCAGCAATGAGGCAAGCAATTGATGATTGTGCATTAAAGAATAAACTTCCTGCTGCAATTACAAAAGATGATAGAGAAGAAGCATTAGTCACAATGCTTCTTGATGATTGGATTGAATTATTTAAAGCGTATATAGAACAACAAAAAGACAATGCAAAATAAGATTTTCCCTACTGACACAATTCCTATAAAGGTAGACTGTGCTTATGACTTATTTGTCTACCATTATAAACGTGGTAGAGAACATGAAGAATCAGTTCTTTTTTTACTAAAGACATTTGAAGAGACATTTAATTATTGGGCAAAAATAATAAAGAATAAAAATCTTTATGAAGACTTTACAATGTATAGTGTTTTTAAGTTTTTAGATAAAGATAACAAACCAATAGGACCGGTAGAAGAAAAATTAAAAGTATATTTGTCTTATAATAAACGTTCAGAAATTAAAGTTTATGATGATATAGTTTTATGTTTTCTAGAAGTTTATCATAATAAAGTAGGAATAGACAAAGACTCTATTTATATGAATCCAAGAAAACTTATATTTCATATTGCTATGGAAATGAAATATGCAATCTTTTTACATATCAGAAAAATAAATCAATTATGTAAAAGAGACTTGCACTTTCATAAAAAGTCTCTATATTTTACTCATATAGAAACTTCTTATGAAGAGAATATGGATTTACTTTTGATTTTTAATCAAATAGATTCAATAAGTAATTGGGTTAAGTACTTATTCTTTTTAATTAAAGAAGGTTACACTGCAAAACAAAGATGTGAATTATTAAATCTAACGCTAAAACAATTAGCTCAAGAGGAAAACGTAATATGGCAATTACTAAGACAGAAGCAATTAAACAACTTGAATCCGCAGGATCTAGTGTAGCTCATCAACAAGCATTAGTTAAAAAGCTTGCTGGTACACAATTGCAAAAACAAATCAAACATATCATTCCTGGCGGAAAGCATTTAACAGAACAAGTAAGCAAAGAAGCATTAGCTGATACTATTTTTACTTGGTTAAGAAGAGTTAGATTCTTTAAAGATGTAACTCTCTCAATGTGTAAAGATAATACAAAACTTACTTTAAATTCTGCACAAGTTGTTGATTTCGATTCTAAGTCTCCACAATTAGAATGGGATGTAAAAGGAAAGAAATGGCTTGCGGAAAGAATGGCAGATGTGTTAAAAGAAGATAAGATTGTAGCTGTTACAGCTACAAAGACAGGTCTTACTGCTTATCAATTAGTTGGAGAAGATTTTACCCCAGCTCATGATTTGTGGGAACCTAATTTGACTTTCACTCCATTTAAACCAGGATTTTAATATGTACTTTTCAAATAGAACAGATAAGACAAAAATTATTCAATTGCAAAATCAAGTAGAAGCTCTTCAAGCAACTATCAATAGCGCAAAACCTTCAACATCAAATAGTGAATTAGAACTTAAGATTTCTAATCTTCTAAAAGAAAATGAATCTTTGAAAGAACAAATTGAATTACTTAAAAAAGAATCATTAAAAGTTGAAGTTCAAAGTGCTGAAGAACCAGTTTCCGAAGAATTGCTTGTTGTTGAAGAAACAATTGAAGAATCAAAACAACTACCCAAACTAAAACAAAACAAAAAGAAAGATGCAAGTAAAAATGAGCTGTAATTGTAATGGTAAACTAGATCCAAAAACAGAAGCTGAAAAACGAAAAGAAAGTTTAGAATCTGCTGTTGAAAGAATCTCTAGAAAACTATTAGAAATTGAAGAAAAATTTGCTGCAAAACAAAAACAAGATAACAATAATCATTTGAGTTTTTATGATAGAAAATAATCTAACAGTAATTATTATGGGTGGTGGTAAGGGAAAGAGACTTGGAATTCCAAAAGTCTTTTATCAATTTAGAGGTAAAGCATTATGGTCTATTCTTTATGACAAATTTAACAATTTTACTAAAGAAATTATTATTGTAGGCTTAGATATAGATTCTGCATCTACTAGAAAAGATTCTTTAATACTTGCTTTAAAACAAGTTAAAACAGAAAAAGTTTTAGTTGTAGATATAAATATGCCTCTATTAAGTACAAACAGTATTCAGAAAATAATTGATAAGATTAATTACGACTCTGTTTCTGCAATTACTTGGTTAGACGAGACTGTTTTTGATAATGTATCAAAGCAATATAATTCTAACTCACAAAAATGTGTAGTTGAGCCATTACAACTATTCCATAAAGAATTATTGTTAGAATGTCTTTTAAAAGACACTAATAAAGATGAAATTGAATTTTCAAATTTAATATATAAAGAAACAGGAATTCTACCAGTAATGGTAGAAATTCCAAAATTAGAAACTTATAAGCTAATAACAAAAGACGACGCTCATATTATAGATAATATGATGAAAGCTAGTCGATAGGTGGAAGGTCCTCTAATATAGAAACTCTCTTTTCAAGAGACGAGACCGTTGTTTTAAGCTTTTCTATCTCAGTAACTAGAACTGCATATATTTCTTGAACTTGAGTTAAAGAAACAAACCTTTGATGCGCAATCATTAAATCTTTTACTCTTTCTTCTAGATTGCTTATTCTATTTAAAACAATAGCGTCATATTTGTTTTGAGGATCTATCATGTTATTTTCCTTAAAATAGTTTTGTTACGATACCACCAATAATACCGCCAATAGAAGTAAATGCAAACTTCTCTGCAATACTTACTTTTAAATCGTTTATTTTTTCATTTTGTTCAGATTCTGTTTTCTGTAATTCAAAAACATCATCTTCTAAATGTTTAATTCTAGCTTCAAGATTTACACCTCTATTATTAATAGCCTGTATATCTTTATGCATCGATGTTAATAACATCTTAATATCCGTTGTTTGCGCATCTATTTTATTCTCTAATTGTCCAACTCTATAGTCTAATAGTACTTGAGTAGGATCTGTATATTTTTGATTATCTGACATGGCAGCCTCCAAGAAAAGTAAAGCATATAATTTTTATACCATGTCTAAACGTAAATTTTAAACTCTAACTGCAGTAATGTTACCTATTAAACCAGAACCAGGATATTGAGGTTGTGTCATGCAAACAATACCAAACCATGCCCCAGCAGGAACAATAGCACTATTGTTTGTAATAGATAAACCAACATTTAAAGGTAAATGTTTAGGAGAAGTAGCAAATCTAGGATCAAAAACAATATTTGAATTTCCTAATAACGGTACCCATATAAAACCTAAATCTTGTCCATTTTGAGTAAATGTAGTATCACAATAAACTAATTTAAAAGAATAGTCATCATTTAAGTTCCCTTTAGATCCACCTTCACACATTGTTAAATCTATAAAAGTAATCTTTAAATCAAAACCAGTATTATTTCTCCAAAGCAAAGTTGGAATTAAAGATATTTGATCAGAAGCATCAATCTCTAAAAGATGATCTTTATATGGCGTGTCGTTTCCAGTTAATTGATCTGTATTTACATCCTTATTACCTACATAAATAGTATGTTCAGCTCTTTGAGAAAACACTAATTTATATTTAATAGAAGTATCAATTTCAATATTTTGACTACCATCAAAAGATGCAGTTCCAGCTGCTTCTCCGGTTAATTGAATATTTACTGGTGACGCAATTTTAGTTGCAGTAGCAGCGTTACCACTTAGATTTGCATATAACGGATGTGTGAATTGCCATTGATCTAATGTTTCATTCCAAATCATTTTACTAGCAGTAGCAACACCTCTATTAACTTCTATTGCTGTAATATCTAAAGAAGGATTTACTAAACCTAAGCTTGAATTTAAATATAACCCTCTAGTAATTCCTGTACCATAATCTGCTACATTGAAACTTCCATTTAAAACTTGAAGATTCCCAAAAACTTGACTGTCATTCATTAACATGATTGAAGAACTAGTAGAATTATTAGATTTTAAAATTAAAGAAGTATTGTTGGCAGTAATTCCACTTTGATTAGGATCAACTCCAACATCTAAATAAGCTGTTTTAATACCATTGCTAAAAGTTTTAAGACCTAGAACTGTTTGATCTACTGCGTCTGTACTCACTAATCCAGAGGCAGAAGTAGTCATTGAAACATTTTGACTACCATCAAAAGCAACGGTACCAGATACAGCTCCAGTTAAAGAAATATTTTTAGAGTATCTAATCTTAGTTGCAGTAGCAGCATTTCCATTCACTTCGTTGCAAGAAATATTAGAACAAGCAATATCGCCATTTGCACTTCTTAAAACTAAATAATTGGCAGTATTAGGGTATGCTGCTTGAACAGTTATCTGAGGATTTGTAGATGTACCTTGGATAACAACAGGAGTTACTCCTGTGACCCCTACAACAGCATTAGGTGATCCTGGTGAAATTTCAATATAAGTAGTGCCTGACCAGCGATATATTTTATTGGTAGCTAAATCTACATAAATTTTACCAGTAGACCCAGCAACAGGAAAACTTGCAAGATTAGTATATTCCAATACATCATCTACATAAGAAGGTAGATAGCTGCTGTCTATTAATCCTGACGAGTTTAGAGGAGCAACTCCATTAACTTGACCTTTTTCAGAAACATTTACCGCATCAGTAATTCCATAATCAAGTAAAGTGGTTGCTTCTACTGAATCAGTTACTCTTCCAAATTCATCAACAGTTACTTTTGTATAACTGCCAGCAGTAACACCAGATTCAGCTAAAGAAATATTTACTGTTTTATTATGTATACTGTCATTGCTAATTTGTTTTACTAATTCACTTGCTACAGTAATAGATTCAACATAATTACCAGTAGTATCATCTGCTAAAGAAATTACTTTGTTAACAAATTCAGCGCCATCAAAAACTAATGATTGATGAACTAGAGGTGTATCTATAGTTACATCTAATAAATCATTTAATTCTAATTCAATAGCGGCCTTATTTATCTTTAAATTAAAACCAACATGAGACGAGTTGTCTAAAATAGATAAATTATTTGCAGTTTGTCCAGTAATTAATTGGTTATACACTTGGTATAGTAAAGAAGAAAAAGTAAAATCAGGAATTAAAGCTTCTTCTTCAATATCAGCTAAATGATGATTCAAGCTTTCGTTACCGTAAGATTCATAAAATAATTGATAGATTCTTTTAGAAAGCAAGTCAATCTGGTCTTGAATGCTTGTATCTTCTACTTGATC
>JACCDG011074379.1_pt1 | contig 24588 bp, 25 predicted proteins | sample 7442471 | NCBI WGS metagenome assembly JACCDG01 (sample SAMN15323444, study PRJNA562643) | freshwater metagenome | isolation source: river surface water | place: USA:Blue River Watershed | collected 2017-08-17 | reverse complement strand
GTATTCCTAAATTCCGGGAAAACCTTGCTGTGGATTATCCACGATCAGCAGTCCTTGCCCGCCAATGCTAAGTATTGGCACCAACCCACCTACAAGAGCGTGAAAAAGTTGAGCCTGAGCTTTCCCGCCGGCGGAAAAGTTGGTTATTTAAATTAAGTTTGACCACACCCATTGGCCGCTTTAGCGTTCTCCTAAACAACCAAGGAGGATAAACATGAAATTTCTAGTAGTCGCATTAATCGGTTTAGCCAGTATTTCCGCTTCCGCCGCCGAAAATAAAAAGGCCAAGCGCGCACCGGCCTCGGTGAAATCGGGCCAGGCGATCTGTGGCTCGATAGGGCAAGATAATTTTTTTAATGACGCGGGAGTGCAGGATTTCATCAACGCGAACTGCAATCTCGCGAAATTTGTCTCCATAACCACGGACGGCGGATTTCAGGGAGTCTGCTGCGTAAAAAAATAGTTTTAGTGCGCGCCGCGGATATCGATCAGCGTGCAAAGCGAGAGGAACTTTAGCCCGCGCTCCTCAATCAATTTGCGCGCTCCTTCTAAGCGATCCACCACGGTGAGGATGCAGGAAACCTTAAAGCCCGCTTCCTCGAGCTTTTCCACGGCCTTGAGCGAGGAGCCGCCCGTCGTGGTTACGTCTTCGAGCACCACGAGCGAGGATCCTTTCGGGAAGGTTTTCGCGCCCTCGATCCAGGAAAGCGTGCCGTGATCCTTGGGTTGTTTCCGCACGATGAAGGCGGGCACACTCATTCCCACCGAGAAGAAAGCCAAGCTCACCGAAGTAGCGAGCGGATCCGCGCCGAGCGTAAGCCCGCCCACCGCGTAGGGCTTGATGCCGGCCGAAAGCAAAGCTTCCACCGAAAGCGCGCCGATGAGAAAGGCGCCTTCAGGGTGAAGTGCCGTTTCTTTCACGTCGAGGTAAAATGTACTCTTCTTGCCGGAGGCTAAGGTGAAGTCCCCTTCGCGATAGCTCTTCGCGCGGAGGGTTTTGACGAGGCTCGCTTTGCTGGGGGCCGCGGGATCACGCATTTGAGAATCCATTTCTTAAGCTCGAGGAAGGCGCGCTCCCTCTTGAGCTCGTGAAACGGCTCGTGGAAGAAGCTATGGAACAGCTTTACCTCCACTTGGCCCGGATGGGCAATGGTGAGTTTGTTCGCGAATGCCTGAGCGGCCGCGGCGTCTACCACTTTGTCTTTGCCGCTTAGCATGAAGAGCGTGGGCATACTTAAAGACGGATACAGCTTGGGTAAGCCGCCGATAGCGCGCTCCATCGCGAGAAATGCCGCGGGCGTGATCCATTGGTGCACCATGGGATCCTCCAGGTAGGCCCGCACTTCCCCTTTATCGCGACTGAGATCCTTAACGTTGATGCCATTCGGCACCTGCAAAGAATGGAGAAAAGGCGGAATCTTCTTTGCCACCCGCGATTGCACGAAGAGCAAAGGATTCCAACGCAGCCCGAGGCAAGGGTTCGAAAGCACGAGCGCACTGATGGCCGGCGCAAGGGTGCGCGGAACGTACTGCGCAGCGTAGGTGAGCGCGATCAATCCCCCCAAGCTGTGGCCGAGGAGGATACAGGGAACTCGATCGCTGAGCGCCCCGCTGGTTACGAGGTGGGCGATCCAGGCGTCGAGATCCTGATGGTGCTCCCCCATATTGCGAAAGTGCCCGCGCGTTCCCTTCGAGCGCCCGTGCCCGCGAAGATCCATGAGGTGAACGTCGAGGTCAAGCTCATGGGCTTGATCCACGAGTTCCTGGTATCTACCGCTGTGCTCGCCGAGGCCGTGCACCACGAGCAGAGCACCGCGTGCTTCGCGCGGGGAGGGTAAACTCTCGCCGTAGATGAGCGTGCCGTCGCTAGATCGAACGATCATGATCTTTAATGGCCGATGTATTTATCGATCGCCGCTTTGGCTTCGGTGGATAAACTCGAGAAGCGAAAACTAAATCCACGGCCGTCCTCGAGGATTCTTACCACCACACCTTCGCAAGCAAAGCCGGGCAAATTGCCTTGCGCGTTCACGTTCAATTTCAGTGGCGTTCCGGCCGGGCCGGGAGAGTGGTCCATGAGAACCTGCATTCCGCCCACGCTAATGTCGCGGCAGAGGGCCCAGCCCACTTCCTTACCGTCCGTGAGAAGAATCTTGGTTTCTAAGGGCTTACGCGGAGCCGCGCGCTTGTCGGCCGGCTTCGAAGGTAGCTTTTTACCAAAACGAGCAGCCCAGTGCTCGATGTCTTTTCCCTGCTGCCAATCCGTAAAGCCCTTGCTCCACATATAAGTAGAAGCCGTGATCCGGCCGCTTTCGATCAGCACCATCATTTCGCGGTCCGAAACCGGGCCATAGCTGGCTTCGTCTAAATATACGTACCAAACCCGAAGCTCTTCTTTTTGCTGGGGCGCGAGCGGCGGCGGGGCCGCTTGGGTGGACCGCTGAATCTCGGTCAAAAGGCCGGCCGTAGGCTCGGCGGGCATAAGGGGCTTAAAATCGATTACGTCGTAAATGCGGGTCCAACCCTTAAATCCGTCCTTCCATACGTGGGAGGCGAAATTTAGGTCGCCAGACTGTATACGCTGCACGATTTCTTTGGCACTAAGCGGGCCCACCGGGCGCTCGTTCACTACGGTATACCATTTGAGCGCGGTGTCTTGGAGCAGGAGATTCAGAGTGTTTTCCATATATTCCAGTATTAAGCACCCCCGCCCCCTCGGCAACCTTCAGATGGCAGGTATAGCTGTATAAAAATCATACACCCCCCCAAAGACTAAACATTAGGCAGCCGCCTAGGCCCTTACGCCCCTCGCCAAGATACCCTTATAAATCAATAGTTTACCATATACTTGACCCACTGTATCAAGTTGGCATCGGCCTTGCTCTTCCTACCCAGAAGAAGTTCCGTGATTTGTGTACCCGTTCTAGGAGTTGCTTATGTGGACGAAGAAATGGAAATCCCTGCCAGTGATTGCCCTCGCGGCCCTCACTTTGCTCCCCGCTTGCGGTAAGAAGAGCTTCGCGCCCCTGGATAAAACCACCGGCGGACAGGCAGGCCAATACCTCGTGATCAAGCCGAAGCTGGACTTGGTGATCTTCCAGGACAACTCGGATTCGATGGCTAACGCCATGGCTCAGGTAAAGCCCCACCTAAACAATATTCTATCTAACCTGGATACGAACTGGGAATACCGCGTAGTGGTTCTCCCCCTGCTTTCCAGCCAAAACCTGAACGTGAAGACTGTTCTCGCCACTGACTGCGCCGGCATCCCCTCCGCCAGCTGCACCACGAGCGTGGCTGCCTTCAATAGCCTCGGCGGCGATAGCGGCTGGATCAATTCCCGCAACTCGAGCGTGGGCAACGAAGACAAAGGCTTCCAGTACATGTACTCGAACCTCTCGAACCTCGATGGTTCGGGCTTTCTCCGCAACGATGCCGCCTTGGCGATCGCGGTGATCTCGAACAACGACGACCACTCCGGCGTTACCTATAACTACCGTTCGGACGGCTCGAAGATCGGCATCAACTACACGAGCGCGACCTCGGTGAACTCTTTCAATACTTACAAAAACAACTTCGTGGCCCTCGCCGCTTCGATGAATATCTCCCGCTTCTACAGCATCGTGGCCGCCAACAACTATTCCGACTGCTACGGCGGCGGCCGCACCTGGACCGGCAAGCGCTACATGGACATGGCCTCGGCCATGGGCGGATTGAGCTACGACGTGTGCAACCCCGCGGCTTTCACCAACGTGGTGAACGACCTTCGCTCGAACCTCCAACCCGTGATCAGCGCCTTCGAGTTCAACTACGTAGTGCTCGATGAAGAACCGGATCCGGCCACGATCAAGTTCAAGAAGAACGGCGTAGACATGCCGAACTCCGCGATGAACGGCTGGACCTACGCTGGCTACCTCGTGAATCAGCCCACCTCGTTCGCCCCGATGGTTGGCTACGCTCGAACCGGCTTCATGCTCCGCCTCGATGGCTCGGCCACGCTCAAAGGCACCGATACCTACTCGGTTACCTACGTGAAGAAATAAGCTCCCCCTAGCACGCAGCATCCCCCTGCCCGTGCGCCCCCAGCCAGGAAACTGGCTGGGTTTTTTATTTGCTCATTTGCGTGAAGAGGCATTGCGGGGAGAAAATTGGAACTCTTCACGTGGAGAGCGTTTCGAGTAAATCAGTCAAAAATCATCCTAGTGAAGGATTTCCCCCGGCGGAACCGGAAAACTCGCGTGAACGCTGCGCATGTCCGCGGCGGATTTTCCAGGCGCGCGGGCTAACCTTCCCGCTTCTGGTCGTTCAGATCCAAAAACTTCTGCCGCAAAGCCAGCAAGGGATAGAGCTTTTGAAAACGGGCCACCTGAAAAGTGCCGGTCTTTTTGGCGCCATCTAAACGCAGCTCCTGGGAAAAGCCCGCCTTCACGAGCTCGGTGAAAGCATTCCACTCGAAAGGAATTTTCTGGTTCCGCTTCGTGGCCGCCTGCTGGTAAATCGCCTCGAGATCGATCGTGGCGGTTTCCGCACCCGCCGCGGCGGCGGCGAGATTCCCGAATTCGTTCACGCAATCGAGAATCGCGAAGCCCTTGCCCGTGATGGGAATCTGCTTGTCGTGTTGTTTGGTGCTCTCTTCGTGCGAAAAATAAATGAATTTTTCCACGCGTTCGAGATCCACGAGGTGCAGCTCCACAAAGTCTTTCTGCTTTTCGATGCGAATCACGCCCGCCTCGTGCAATACGTCGGTGAACACCTGCACCTTAGAGAGCTGAATGCCGAAAATCTGGGCGCCGTAAAACTGCAGCCAACCGGCCTTTACCTTGGCGCTACCATCGGCCTGCTTCTCGCCATTGCGGGCCGAGGACAACAGGAGAGCCGAGCAAAGCTTCAAAACTTCGGCCACGGAGAGAAACTCGTGCGTCTTCACAGCCCGGCCAGATTCGTCTTTGGTGAAAACCATCGAGGCGCTTTCGAGCTCGCGCACGCGATTATTCGTAGTGCGCAGGCGCTTGACCAAGGTTTGGATGAGAGACTTCATCCAAGTGGGCTGGGCGTTGATGAATTCGTCGAATTTTCCGCGGGGAATTTCCACGATATCGCAGGGCTGTAGAGCCTCCACGGAAGCGGAGCGCGGTTGGTTGTCGAGGAAGCTCATCTCCCCCACCACCTCGCCCGAGTGCACCACTCCGAGCTCGATGAAGCCCTGGCCTTTTTTCTTGAATAGGCGAAGCGTGCCGCTTTGTACCCAGTACATGGAGTTGCTCATGTCGCCCTCTTTCATGAGGGGATCGCCTTTTTTGAGATGCTTGATCTCTACCATAGAATTCAGCTTCCTTGCCGAAAACTAGAGCTACCTAGAAGCTCATCTCCGGAACATTTCCTTCGACGATCAACGGGGCGGCCGTAGCCTTCTTGATTTCTTCCACGCTCACGCCCGGCGCGCGCTCTTTTAAACGGAACCCCTTGTCCCGCACGAGCTCTAGAACCGCTAGCTCCGTAACCACGGTGCTCACGCACTTCACGCCGGTCAGCGGCAAGGTGCACTCCGGAAGGATTTTCGATTCTCCTTCTTTAGACACATGTTGCATCGCGATCACGATCTTCCGCGATCCGGCCACAAGGTCCATGGCTCCACCCATGCCTTTCACCATTTTACCGGGGATCATCCAATTGGCCAAGTTGCCCTTCACGTCTACCTGCATAGCCCCCAAAACACAGAGGTCTACGTGGCCCCCGCGAATCATCGCGAAGGAATCGGCGGAAGAAAAAAAGCTGGAACCAGGTATGGTGGTCACCGTTTGCTTACCGGCGTTGATCAGGTCGGCGTCTACTTCCGCTTCCGTAGGAAAAGGGCCGATGCCGAGCAAGCCGTTTTCGCTCTGGAGAACCACGTTTACGCCTTTGGGGAGAAAATTGGCCACGAGCGTGGGGATACCGATGCCGAGGTTCACGAACATTCCGTCCTGTAGCTCGCGGGCGATCCGGGAAGCAATTTGATCTCTCGAAAGAGCCATAGCTAAACCTTCCTCGTAGTGCGCTGTTCGATGCGCTTTTCAAACGTGCTTTTCACCAGGCGTTTCACGTAAACGGCCGGGGTATGAATGGAATCAGGATCGAGCTCCCCCGCCTCCACGATCTCTTCCACCTCGGCGATGCAAATCTTGCCGGCGGTGGCCATCACGGGATTGAAGTTCCGCGCGGTTTTCCGGTAAACGAGATTGCCCATCTTATCGGCCTTCCACGCCTTTACGAGAGCGTAGTCGCCCTTAATCGCGCGCTCCATCACGTAGTCGCGGCCCTCGAAGTTGCGTACCTCTTTATCTTTCGCCACGAGCGTTCCCACTCCCGTGGGAGTAAAAAATGCCGGAATGCCCGCTCCGCCCGCGCGCACTCGCTCGGCGAGCGTGCCTTGGGGCACGAGCTCCACCTCGAGCTCACCCGAAAGCAAAAGCTTCTCGAACGTGGCGTTCTCGCCCACGTAGCTCGAGATCATCTTCTTCACTTGCTTCTTCGCGAAAAGCAGGCCGATCCCCGCATTGTCCACGCCGGCATTATTGGAAACGCAGGTAAGCCCGTTCACGTCGCGGGCCACGAGGGCCTTGATGAGATTCTCGGGAATCCCGCAAAGCCCGAAGCCGCCGATGCAAAGCACGGAGTTACTCGGAATGTCCGCCACGGCCTCGGCCGCGCTCGAATAGATCTTCACTGCCATGGAAAACTCCTAGGTTAAACTTTCTCAATAACCATCGCGATGCCTTCGCCGCCGCCGATGCAGAGGGAAGCCAGGCCGCGCTTCGCGTTCCGAGCCGCCATGAGATGCGCGAGCGTGGTGAGCACGCGGGCGCCGCTCGAACCGATCGGGTGGCCGAGCGAAATCCCGCCGCCGTTCACGTTGAGCTTGCTCTCGTTGATCTCGAGCCCTTTCGCCGCGGCCAGCGCCACCACGGCGAAGGCTTCATTCACTTCCCAGAGGTCGATGTCGGAAGATTTCAAGCCCGCCTTCGCCAACGCCTTTTTCATCGCCTCCACGGGAGCGGTGGTGAACCACTCGGGAGCCTGCGCGTGGATGCCGCAGGAAACAATTTTCGCGAGCGGCTTCAAACCGTGCTTATCCGCGAACTCGCGGCTCGTAACCACGAGGGCCGAGGCGCCGTCGTTCAACGTGGAGGCATTGGCGGCCGTGATCGTGCCGTCTTTTTCGAACACGGGGCGGAGGCCAGGCATCTTCGCGAAATCTACTTTGCTGGGGCCTTCGTCGGTATCGAAAAGCAAGGGATCGCCTTTTTTCTGGGGGATGGGCACGGGCACGATCTCATTCTTGAAGGCGCCGCTCTTCACCGCCGCTTGCGCGCGCTCAAAGCTTTGCTTGGCAAAACGATCCTGCTCTTCACGTGAGAACTTATACTCTTTCACGCAAAGCTCGGCGGCGCTGCCCATGTGGAAATTATTGTAAACATCCCAGAGCCCATCGCTCACCATCGAATCGAGAATCTTCTTCTCGCCCATACGAAAGCCCGTGCGGGCCTCTTGCATGATGTAGGGCGCGAGGCTCATATTCTCCATCCCTCCGGCCACCACGCATTCACTTTCGCCCGCGAGAATCGCGTTGCGGGCGAGGTTCACGCTCTGCATGCCGGAGCCGCAAACTTTATTGATCGTCGTGGTAGGCACGCTATGCGGAAGCCCGGCGAAAATGGAAGCCTGGCGGGCGGGCGCTTGGCCTTCGCCGGCGGTAAGCACGTTGCCCATGATCACCTGGTCCACGAGCTTGGGATCTACTTTGGCTCGCTCCAAAGCGCCCTTAATGGCGATCGCGCCTAGCCGCGGAGCAGGAATGGCAGACAAAGCCCCCAGAAAAGAACCTACGGGGGTGCGGGCGGCAGAAACGATCACTACTTCCTTCATATTTACTCCATGCGTTAAATAACCTAAGGCCAGATTTTTTTGGTAATCTAGGTCCGATGAATTTCCTCCCACGCCCGGGGAAAGTCAATCGCTTCTGCGGTGGTTCATTCCTATCGTTCGCGTTCCACAACCATGGAGATGCAATGAATTTAAAAACTGGAATCCATATCCTTCTCACGCTGGCGTACCTTCCGCTTTCCGCCTTCGCGGGCACTCCCCCTCCCGGCACCATTAACGTACCGGAGCTCGTGGAACGCGTAGACAAGGGCGTAGTGAACATTCAAGCCGTCACCATCGTGCGCGAGCGCTTTGGCAATCCCCTGATGGAAGACTTTTATTTTCAACTTTACGGCGTACCGCGCGAGCGCATTCGCAAACAACCATCTCTCGGCTCCGGCTTCGTGATTGATGAATCTGGCTTCATTCTCACCAACCACCACGTGGTGGCGAACGCTTCCGAAGTGGAGGTTTTTGTAGACGACGACAAACACACTAAGCTTAAAGCCAAAGTGGTCGGCTCCGACCGTAAAACCGACGTGGCCTTACTCCAAGTGAAGCCGGGATCTTACTTACGGCCTCTCTCCCTCGGCAACTCTGATCCCGTGAAGGTGGGCGAAAGCGTGGTGGCCATCGGCAATCCCTTCGGACTCTCGCATACCGTTACGGCGGGGATCATCAGCGCCAAGAACCGCGTAATCGGACAGGGGCCCTACGATAACTTTTTGCAAACCGACGCCAGCATCAATCCCGGCAACTCGGGAGGTCCGCTCTTCAACGCCAAGGGCGAAGTGATCGGCATCAATACGGCCATCAGTGCTTCCGGCCAAGGTCTCGGGTTCGCGATCCCGATCAATCAGGCGAAACGAATCTTCGACGACCTGAAAAAGTACGGCCGCGTGCCGCGTGGGTGGATTGGTGCCTTGCTCGTTACCCTACCACGCGGGGTTTACGTGGAAGCCGTGGTAATTCGATCGGCGGCGCAGAAGGCCGGGCTCGGCTCGGGCGATCGCGTTCTTTCGGTGGACGGGAAGAAAATCGAGGAGCAAATCGAAATCGAGAAGGCATTAGACGGCAAGCGTCCCGGTGACAAAATAGTGCTCGAGATTCAACCCGACCAAGGACTGGTGACGCGCACGAAAAAAGTTACGATCACGCTCGGGGACGAACCCGAAGCCCAAGATCTGCCACAGGGATTGATCTAGTGGCGCTCCGGGACGGCGAGATCAAGCGCACCGCGCTTTGCTTCGTATTTGACCGCGCGAACCATTCGTTGCTGATGATCCTGAAGAAGCGGGGCCAAGGCGCAGGCAAAATCAATGTGCCGGGCGGAAAATTGCGGTCAGGCGAAGATGCGGAAGCCGCGGCGGTCCGAGAAACGGAAGAGGAAACGGGCATCACCCCGCTCGACTTGCGGGAAGCCGGTAAGCTCGAGTTTTATTTTCCGGAAAATAATAACTGGGATAATACCTGCACCGTATTTACGGCGGAGAATTTTTCCGGCACGCTCATCTCGCAAAATGAAGAGTGCGATGCGCTTTGGGTGAATATCGATCAAATCCCGATCGAGAAAATGTGGGACGCCGATCGGCTCTGGCTACCCCTTCTTCTCCAAGGAAAATGGTTTCATCGCGCTTATACCTTCGACGCCCACGACCGCGTTTGCGAAGAAAAATCGCGGTAGACGGCCCCCGAATCTACCCGACACCGGATAAAAAGCGCCTACCACCGCAGAAAGTTTAAACAATTTGCCCGTTCGCGCCGATCCGTCAGCTATGAGGCCTGCCGCCTATAAATGGAATCTCGCCGCGCTCCACGCGTTGAGCCCCGAATCCACTCCCGAATCCGGGCCTTACTCCGCCTTCGCGCAGATCGATGGCAGCCACCCCTGGAAATTCGCGGTGCCCAACGGGTTCGTGGAATACCAAGCGCGTATTCTGCGCGGCACGAAAGTGCTCTACTTCAACTTTGAACTCGCCAAAGAGATGGGACTAATTCCGAAGGACCACGCGCATCGTTTGAACGCCGCGCTCGAACAGCACATCACTCGCACCTTCGCTTTGCGCATCCTTAACGAATACGATCAGCTCAGCGGCGCACATTTTCCCGCCCGAGATCTGAAGGCGAATCGCTACATGGCCACTCGCTACCTCCAGCTCCAGCACGACTGCAAGAAAGGCCATACTTCGGGCGATGGCCGTAGCATCTGGAACGGACAATTCGTTTCGGCGCAAGGCACGGCCTGGGACCTATCGAGCTGCGGCACCGGCGTTACTCGTCTTAGCCCGGGCTTCGTGGAGCACGGCCGGCCGATTCGCACCGGCGATCCGCAAGTTTCTTACGGTTCCGGCCTGGCCGACGTGGACGAAGGCCTCACCGCGGCGATCCTCAGTGAATCTTTCCACCGACGCGGTTTGCTCACCGAAAGAACGCTCGTGGTGCTCGAAACTCCTGATGGAAGGGGAATCAACGTGCGGGCGGCGCGCAATCTGCTGCGGCCCTCTCACCTCTTTCTCCACCTCAAGCAGGGAAATCAGCTCATGCTGAAACGCGCCCTCGACTTCTATCTCACGAAGCAATCGCACAATGGAGACTGGATTGCCCCCAAGGAAGGCGACAAATACGAGCACTTCCTCGGGCGCATAGCCCGGCAATACGGTGAGTTCGCGGCGCGCCTCGAAGACGAATATATTTTCTGTTGGCTCGACTGGGACGGCGACAATATGCTTCTGGACGGCGGCATTATCGATTACGGATCCATCCGCCAGTTCGGCCTCTGCCACCACCGCTACCGCTACGACGATGTTCAGCGCTACTCGACCAACCTTCGCGAACAGAAGAGCAAGGCGCGCTATCTGGTACAAACCTGCGTGCAGCTCGTAGATTTCGTTCGCACCGGTAACAAGCGACACCTGCGTTGCTTTGCCGGGAGCAATCACTTGCGTGATTTCGACCTCGCTTACGCCAACACCCTCTCGGATTGCCTACTTAAGCGCGTAGGCCTCAGCCCCGCGCAGAGAGCACGCTGCCGCAAAGAGCGCCCCGAACTCGTGGCCGAGTTCGATAAGACCTACCGTTTCTTCGAGCGCCGTGAATGCCCGCGCGGCATGCGGAATGTTCCCGACGGCATCAATAGCCCGGCACTATTCTGCGCGCACACTCTTTTGCGTGAGCTTCCCCGCCAATTGCTGCTCAAAGGCAAAGAGCTCGAAACCGCCGACTTCCTCGCCGTAATGAAAACGCCCTTCCTCACCAAAAAAGAAATGCGCCGCACGTCGAGTTACGCCGTACCCGCGGTGAGATTCCAGCGCGTCTACCTCGAGCTGTTAAGTTTTGCCCACAAAGGCAACCCCTTCAAGCGGGCCTTACTGGAAACGGCGATGCGCGCCGATCAGCATAATTCCACTGGCCACGCTACCGGCGATGGCATCATTCACGTGGTGGATTTTTGGATCGAGAAACGAAAGAAAATTAGTCGCAACGAGTTTCTGAGCCTGGTTGAATCCTTCATTCGCGCGCAGCAAGGCCGTCCCGTTACCGCGCGGCTACGTCACAACACTCGGCGCTTGCTCGCACGCCTGCTCGCCATCGTGGCAGAAAATCGCTTTACGATCTGATTCTCAAGCCGGGGCGAACGCTTCGGGGCGGCTCGCCCGGCACTCCGCCGTGGTGAGCGCGTGCTCGTAAATGGCTTGGCACTGGGGAAACTGCGCTAGATCTACCTGAAAGCGTAACGCCGAATAGCACTGGGGGATCAGGCAAATATCGGCCAACGTAGGCCGATCGGAGAAAGAAAATTTCTTTCCCTTACGGTCGATAGTCGTCAGCGCGCTTTCAAAAACCCCGAGGCCGCGGGCGGCCCAGTGGCTCACCCAGGCGGATTGTTTTTCTTTGTCGTCAGAAACTTTCCGCATCACGTCGAGATTCACCAGCGGCTGGGTGCCGGAATTTACGGTTTCCGCCAGTTGGCGAATTTTTGCGCGCGTAAAACTATCCCCCGTGAAAAACGAAGGATCGGGATAAGTTTCTTCCAACCATTCCAGGATCGCTAGAGATTCCGCCAAGGGCGGATTCTGCCCCACCACTAAACAAGGAACATACCCGGCAGGATTTTTACGCGTATACTCCGCTTGCTTCTCTTCCGCCTTCAAAAGGTCCACGGCCACTTGCTCGTGCGCGACTTTTTTCAGGGCGAGCCCCCAACGTACGCGCCAGGAAGCGCTGGAGCGCCAATAATGATAAAGAGTGATGCTTTGCATACTCTCCTGGTATCACGAAGGCTACTTGGTTTTCTTCTTCTTTTTCGAGGCGGGCTCGCGGGCCCGCGCGGGCGCCGGAGTTTGCTCCGCGGCGGCCGGCGGCGGGGCATAAAATTTCAGGCGCTGCCCCGGATGAATACGTCCCTTGCGCAGTCCATTGATCTTCATCAAGGTGCGTGCCGAAATGCCAATCTGTTTGGAAATCGTGCCTAGATTGTCGCCCCTTCTCACCACGTAGAAATCGTAAGAATGGTCACCGTCGGAAGCGCGGCTAGCCAGCTGCATGCGCTCTTTTTTACTGTGGTAAAGCTTCATCTGGGCAATTTTTTCTTTCGCTCCTTCGAACTTCGCCACTTCCACTTTCGGCAGGTAGATGTCCACGGTTCCGATTTTGGAAAATGGCGTTACGCCCTTCGTGAGATCGCGATTCCAGCGCTGGAGAGTTTCCAGATTAACGCCGGTGATCTTCGCTAAATCGGCGAGGCGCGCCCCCGAAGGAACGTTCACGGTTTCCCACGCTTCCCATTGATCTTCGGGGCCGATATTCAGTTCGAAACCCAGGCGTTTGTAATTTCGGCCCACGATCTGGGCCGCCAAGAATTTCGGCACGTAGTCCATCGTCTCCTGGGGTAAAAATCCGCGCTCCGCCAAAACCCAGAAGTCACGAGTCTTTCCCTTCATTACCGCGCGCACGATCCGGTGCTCACCGGAATTATAGGCGGCTAGGGCTAAGTACCAATTCCCGAATACGTTGTTCAGATCCTTTAGGTAGTTCGCCGCGGCCTCGGTGGCCTTGATCCAATTGCGACGTTCGTCCTGACGATCATTGATCGCCATCCGGTAATTTCGTCCGGTGCCCGGCATGAACTGCCAAACACCTACGGCTTTCGCGCGGGATTTGGCGCTCGTTACGAAGCCGCTCTCGATCATCGCGAGGTAATACAGCTCAGTGGGCACCTCGCCGTCGCGTAGAATCGCTTCGATGTGCGGCCGCAGCGGTTCGCCCCGCTCAAGGTATCGAGTGGTCATCTTGCGTTCGCGTTCCGTGAAATACTTAATCCACATTTGCACGCGACGATTGATTTCGATCGGAATCTGCAGGGGAACTTTTTCGTGCTCGGGCGGCAGTTCCGAAAGCACGGAGTTCGATTCCTCGAGAATTTTGTTAATTTCCCCCGGAGAATCGATGGCGGTGGCCATGCCGGTTACCGGACGAATCGCGGCCGGATCGCGCTCCGATCCAGCGTCGTTCTGATTGGATTGCATGGCCGCGCAAGAGGATAGCCATGCGCTAACGGCAACGATCGTCATCCTATTCATCCATGAAACGCGCATAATCCCTCAAACGACTGGGTCAATTTCGTAATTCGATTTTTCCAGAATACTGGAATCCCCGGAACGTGGCACGAAGATTTCGCGCTCGTGGCCCAACATCGCCGCCACCCAGGGAGCAAGCTGCCGTACGAGTAGTTCCTCCGAACGGCTAAATGGTGTTTCGCGGGGAGCGGTATACAAAAACGCCACCACCACATTCTCGCCCCGCAGGACTCCACAATTTATCCCGAGGAAAGTTTCCCAACCGCGCTCGCGATGCGCGGGGTGCCGGCGCCATTCCGATAAGCTGGCGTAGTTGATCACCAAGAGCTCATCACGCGCCGCCAGCGCGCCGTTATAAAGCGAGTTCTCCACTACCGTTTGGCCGCACCGCAAACCGGAAATCGCCGCCGGATCAGAAAGGGCGGCGATGCGGATCGCCCCCTCGCCTTGAACGGAGATCATCGCGCCGCGAACCTTGAGCCGCGCGGCCAGCGCTAATAGCGCAATCTCGAGCCGGGCACCCGCCGGGCTGTGATCGGCGTCAAATAGCCCCGCCGCCAACCCACCCCATAGCGAGCGCTCCTCCGCGTTCACGCGGGTGCGCGGAGAATGTTTTCTTCTCCGCACCGCCAGCGAAAGAATCAGGAGAATGGCGGAAATCAAAACTAACGGATAGATCTGAAGCATCTGCATCCTGCAAAGTAGCCCCGAATCCTTCGGGTTATCTTTATTATATCCTCAAGTTTTCGTTTCCTTGGATGGCAAACTTCTGACGCTTTCCCAACGGATCAGATCAGTGATATAGCCAGCGGGATGATCGATTTTTCGCTCTTTCAGTTTCGGCCCGTAATCCGTTTACCCGTGGGTTACGAAGTCTACGACTTTTCGCAAAACTATGACTCTAACCGCAAGCTCACTTCGCCTTTCGGGGTAGGAAAATACAATGAAGACCGACGCGGGATGTATACCACCAAGCTTTTCGCGGGGGAGAAGGACGGTGATTCTCGCACCATTCACATGGGCATAGATATCGGTGCCCCCGTGGGATGCCCCGTGCATGCCTTCTTTGATGGTGAGGTGTTTCTTTTCGACTATAACGGCGCGGAAGGCGACTACGGCTACACGCTAATCACCAGGCACGTATTGGGCGGCGAAGAACTCTATGCCCTACACGGGCATCTATCCGAGGCTTCCGTAGCGGAAAAAGCAAAAGGACAAAAATTCACCGCCGGCGAAATCATAGCCTGGGTAGGCGACCGTCATGAAAATGGCGGTTGGAATCCGCATCTGCACTTTCAGCTCAGCTTCGAACGGCCGGAAAAATGCGACCTTCCCGGAGTGGTGAGCCCCGCCCAGCAACTCGAGGCCCTCCGCAAGTTTCCCGATCCCCGCCTCGTATTGGGACCTCTCTACTAAAGCTACCTTTTAACGGATCGTAGACTTTTCTCCCTTCTGGCAAACTGGGAGAGAGGAAAACCCATGAGAATCGGTTTCGTCGTAATCGTGTTGCTGCTCTCGGGCTGCGCCGTCGACAGCAAAGGCATTTTGCTCGCGGTAGAACCTGCCACTCCGCTCGACCAGCGCGATCTGCGCAGCCACTGCGATCTGGGCGATCCCGCCGCTTGCGCTCTGGCGCAAAACGACGAGCTCAATCTTCCGCCCCCTACTATTCCGATCGTGCAGGGCATCGCTCCCGCCGACCGGGCCGTTTTTGCCGCCCTCGTTCCCCAGGGTAGCCAATATTCCTGGTTTCTCTACGACCGCGGGCGAAGCCAGCTATGGAAGTTACCCACCGCGCGCATCCAAACTCGTTCCGCCAGCGCTTGGGCCGTGCAAAGAGTGGAAGTACGAGGCCTAGTTCCGGACCAAGAATATGATTTGCTCGCCAGCGATCAAACCGGCAAGCTCCTCGAAGATCGCTCCTTTCGCACGCTCTCCGCCGAAGTTGATTCCTTGCGCATTGCCCTCGTTAGTGGATTAAAAAATCAAAGCCGCCCCGCCGCCGATCACATGATGGCCGAAGTAGCCAAGCGGCGGCCCGCCCTAATCCTCTTCACGGGCTCTAACCTCGAAGCTCTGCTGCCGAAAAGCCTCACTTCGGCCAAAACCGCGGCCACGCTGGATTTCTTTTACGATCGTCATGCGCAGCTCAGAAGCCTAGAGGCCTTCGCGCGAAATCGCCACCTAACTCCGATTGGTGCCGTATGGAGCGAGTTCGAGTTTGGCCAGCGGAAGGGCGATCGAACTTTTGCTTATCGGGATCAAGCGAGGGAAGCGCTCGAAATGTTCTTTCCTAAATGGGCCGACGAAGAACGCGTAATCAACGGCCCCGGGATTTCCCTTTCCTTCCCGCTGGCCGATCATCGGTTCATCCTGCTCGACAATCGCAGCTTCCGTGCCCCCGATCCCGTAGCTCCCGAACCATTTTGCGAGCTCCGAGGAAAGAAAAGAGTTTGCACCCAAGATCCCGCTCCCCCGGCCGCTCCGGGAGCACGCTTCGGTCACTTACAGATCGACTGGACGACCCGTCAAAGGGAAAAGTCTCAACAGGACGTGGTTTTGTTTTCTAGCGACCCCTGGTTTGGCCCCTACACGGCTGATTGGTTCGAGCGCGCCACACGCCCCCTGCCGGAATTAGGCGCGATCAAAGACGGCGGCTTCGCGATTTTGGGAACACAGAATTCGCGGCTCATTCCCCAAGAAATCATCCCGCAAAAGTAAACCAGCCGCGTAATCATTGACTATCTCCGCGGCAAGAGCATAGAAACTTCTATGCCCGTAAAAAGCGCAAAGCATCCGTCGGAAAAAATTTTGGCCGTGAGCCAAGCCTCGGGCTGGCTGGTCTTGGTTTTTTTGCTCCTCGTCGATCGCATTCTTTGGACCCTCCGCACTCCAGAAAATACGGAGCCCATCAACAATGTCGTAATGGGTACTTCCGGCGGGAATCTTTCCAACTTAGTGCACTGGGGGCTCGTTAGTTCCTCTACTTTGCCCAATCCTAACGGTATGCCGCTAGTAGGCCTGGCTCTCGGATGGACCACCTACATGTTCGTATTCCACGCCTTGATCGGCTGCCTCCAGTGCTTACTCGTCTACCTCGTGTGCCGGGAAGTAGCCGAGAGAAAGCTTCCCTTCTTCGCGATCCTGCTTCCCATTTTGACGGCCGTGCCCTCGCGAGGGGTAAGCGTGGAGTTCGTGAACAGCTACTTCCTAACTTCACTGAATCTTTTCGTGGTTTGGTGCCTGCTTTTCTATCTTCGCACCTCGATAAAGTGGGCTTTATCGTTTGTCGTGGCCGCCGCCGTATTCGCTCCCGGGCTTTATATTGGGGGCGTAGCTAACGCGGTTACGTATTCGCTCTTTACCCTCTTCGTATTCCTGTGGGGGCCCTCACGAGGCTCCTGGAAAAATTGGGTTGGACCGGGACTGCTGAGCATTTTACTGGTCGGATTTTTTATCTGGAATATCTGGGTACCCTATTTCCAGGAAATCTCGATCTGGGAAGCCATTGAAGTAGGAAGAAGGAATCGCTACCAAACGATCGGGGTAAGCGATAACTCCGAACTGGGCAATCCTTTGGCAAATGCCCTAAAAAGCATCGTTACCTTTCCTCGCTGGATCATTTACCAGTGGCTGCCGGATTACTTTCCCCTATTCGTTCCGCCACATTTTGCTCCTTACCAGCCGGCCACTTGGCTTCCATCGGTCGATGGGTATATCCGGATCGTTTACCGCACGCAGGCCGTTTTATTCCTCGCCTCGCTCGGTATATGCGCCGGCTTCGCTTATTTAGCTAAGGTAAAAGGTTTTTTGCCCAAGCTCGCGGCGAGCCAAGGCGTAAGGCAAAAGAGCCTGCTCGTAGTTTGGGCCTTCTTGATCACGATCTATGCAGTGTGCCCATTGCTCGGAGGCCCCAAATGGGGATCGATGCAAAGATCCGATGGCGCGATTCAATTCCTGCCATTCTTTCTTATTTTGCTGTTCGGCTCGGCGTGGGCCGTGCCCCTTCCCGGGAAACTCTCGTCGTACTTCCAGAAAATTACGGCAGCGCTTTCCGCCGCCTACGTAATCCTCAACGTAATTGCGGGCGCCGGACTGATCGATCTCTACTGGAAGAAACGCGAAGAGGTTCCTTACTCAAAAACGTTCCGCCTGAGATTCGATTCGGAAGGCTCGAATAACACGTATAATACCCGCGCCATCTACGACGCCCACCAAAAGCTCCAGCGGGAAGAGATGGAAAAGAAAAAAGCAGAAGGAAAATAGTGGGCCGAGGAGAGTAGCGATTCGTGGCGCTCCACCACGAAAAATTTTTACCCTCTCCATCGCCCGCAGTTGCTGAGCGGCAAGAAAGTCCGCTATCCGCATCATAGTACCTTCGCGAAGATTGTTTGAGGACGATGGAGAGGGTAAAAAGTCTGGTGCCGAGGACCGGAATCGAACCGGTACGGGACGGTGAGGTCCCGCAGGATTTTAAGTCCTGTGTGTCTACCAATTCCACCACCCCGGCGGAGGAAAAGCGTAAAGCTTAACCTAATCCATCTCCCCCATGGCTGTAAACGCTGGCGCTCCGCGAAAGAGGCTTTCCGGGCATAAAAAAGCCCCTGCCTTGGGGGCAGAGGCTCTTCTTCCGGAAAGCGAGAACTACTTCATCGCCTTTTTGAATTCCATTCCGGGGCGGAACTTAGGCACGCTGTGCGCGGGGATCTTCAATTCGGCGCCAGTCTGAGGATTACGGCCTTTACGAGCCTTGCGCTTAGCTTTGTAGAAACTGCCGAAGCCAACGAGCGTTACCACGTCACCTTTTTTTACGGACTTCTTGATGATGTCCAAGGTGCTGTTCAGCATCGCTTCGGCTTGGGTTTTCGAAACGCTATGCTCTTGCGCAAGTTGATCAACGATTTGTGCCTTATTCATTTACCGTTCTCCTCCAGAGAGTCTGCCTGTGAATTCACGGCCCGCTGTGGAGCGCTCTTTTCACAGAATGTTTAGTGCAAAAAAATTAACAGGAAATCAGATCACGTCAAGAATATTTCGGAAGCGGAAATTTTTAGTCCGCACGTATGGCTATCCATCGCTACGAAAAATCAAAATGGGGAATAGCTAGCCACGAATTTTAAGGTTCCCGTTCTTATCGCATTGACAACTTGAATAAGTCGTTCCGAATAAGGCGCGCTTACTCCGTCAATGATCATATTGTATTTAAAATCACGGAGCATGCGGAACTCGTTGGGATCGTCATAATGCAATACTTCCAGAAAACTCACCGCGTGCCCGCCAAGCCCGGCCGACACGCCCAAGTTACGCGCAAACACTCCTGGCTCCACCTCAAAGGAAGTTCCTCCCCCGTGCTTGTCGAATTTCAGCCCTAAGTCTGCCTGGAGCTGCTGAACAATAAATCGGCCGAGCCCTAGGGAAGAGGAAAATGCGTCGGGACGAAGGAGGTGCTTCGCGAACCGAAAACGACTTTTCTGAGTGGCAAACTCGCCCGGATCGAAGGCTCCCACTATGTAAACCTTGGTTCCATCCGTCGGCACCGGAGACACCAGATTCGGGCCCGAAGCATCATAATGAATAACCAAGGAAATGTCGGGATCAAAAGCCAGCATGGCTTCCGGACGAGCGGAAAGATCAGCGCGGAGAATGAAATAATTCGAGCGACTAGCTTCCGAGAAAAGTTTTTTATAGGGTGCGCTACTAGCAAACTTTCGATAAAGCCCGGGGCCAGCGGGCCCGGTAGCGAGCAGATTTTCGAACCAATCGGAAAGAGAAACGTTACGAAGTTCCTGTCGGCCATAAGCTTCGAGCGAAAGTTGCTCGTAGGGTAAACTGGAAACGGGCCCGAGGTTCCGGTGCGTGAGCATCACGGCGGCCCCGAGCTTTAGAAACTCGGCCTCCAGCAGCAACGCCGTTTGCAAATTGAGCATTCCTTCGCTGAGCTTCGCACCATTTTTGTCTTTAACGAACTTTCCGGTGCGTTCGTCCCACAGATCAGAGCCCATATGTCCGGGGTCGATGGCAATTCTCAGCCCCAGTAGTGGGCGATCAGGGGGATTCTCGATTGCGGCGCGCCGAAATCTGTTCCAGAGTTCACTCGGAAGGGGCGCTTCGCCATCGCGGGAAAATTCTACGCGGCTATCCGATACGGCACGTGAATCGCGGTCGAGAAAAGATTCCAGGCCGGCGGAATCCATCGCGAAAAATCGCGAGAACTGTTCCTTAGGGTCTAAAACGCGAAGAATTTGCTGCGCTCCCTCTAAATTTTGCCTTCGATAAAACGATGAAAGCGCATCCGGAAGAGGCTCTTCCTTGGGGGCAGAAAGATACTGAAGCACTGCCTCCGCGCGCGCGTAACGTTCCGCAGCGGGCACAGTGATAGGCGGAAGCGACGTGCTCAACTCGTCCGTACTGAGAATTTGGTCGTCGTCCATGGACGCATACGCGGAGAGAGGGGGAATCGCGATAAAACAAAGAAAAAGAAAAACTGAGCCGAATGTCTTCACTTAGAATCACCCCTCGGTTACCCCCAAGGTAGCACGCCCTCCCTCTCCTTGCAGCTTGTCCCGAACCCAGTCCATGAGACTAGCTTCGTCTTGTACCCACCAGGCTTGTGCGGAGATAGGGACAGACGATAAACATCGATCGCAGCGCCCGCAATCTTCGCTCTCCATTCCAAGTTGGTCGGCTACTACTCTCTTCCGGCACTTTCCCGAGGCCCAGGCGCGCCAAAGCTCGGCATATCGATCTAATGCGCTCCCCCGAAGCAGTCGGGCGCGAGAAATCTCGCTTCTTCGCCACAATGTTAGTCCTTTCGCATCTTGACCCGCTCGCCCGGCGCGGCCCACTTCCTGCCAATAACTCTCCAAGTTATGCGGCATAGAGAAATGAATCACGCGAGACACGTGGGGATAGTCAATTCCCATCCCAAACGCGGAGGTGGCACAAACCACGCGCAAGCGGCCGGCGCGAAAAGCGCGGGAACGCTCCTTTCTCTCCTCCAAAGGAAGCCCGGCGTGATAGGCCACGGCGGCGAGCCCCGCACTCTTCAACCATCGCGCTACTTCATCCGCTTCTTGGCGGGACGAGCAATACACTAGGGCGCTCTCGGGTGCGGGAATATCCCGGAGAAATTCCAAGAGATAAAGCCAGCGCTCTGCCTCCTCCTCCAGGGGCACAACGCTAAGACTTAAATTATCGCGGCCCAGCCCCGCGCCCACAAAAGCGTGCTCGCCGCCTAGCTCTTCCATCCAGGCGCGGCTTTCCCGCGCCGCTAAGCTGGCGGAAAGCCCAAGTAAAACGGCGCCGCGGGCAGTGGCGTGACGTAACGGTGCGAAGAGATCGCGATAGCCGCTTCGGAATGCACGCCATTCCTCTAGGCAATGCATTTCGTCCAGAACTATCAAGTCCGCGTCTAAGCCGGCATTAGACAAAAGGGAAAGAAATCCGCTGGCCACCCACGAAAGCAAACGCTCGGGCGCAAGCAAGCAAATCTGCCACTCTCCCCCCATCATTTTTTGTTCCAGCTGCCTGCGGCGGTGGATAGATAGGGATCCACCCCACGCAATGGCGTTGATGCCCAAAGCTTCCGCGGCAAGGGCTTGATCTTCGATCAAGGAAACTAAAGGGCTGATCACCCAAACCTTCCATCCCCACGCCTCCGCCGGGATCCAATAGCAGAGCGATTTGCCATAACCTGTAGGTAGCCCAGCGAAAACCGAACGGCGCTCCGCCAAGCTCTGGAGCACTTCTCTTTGCAAAGGCCGTAGCCCTTGGCCGAGCAAACGTTGGGAAGAACTTTCCGCCTTAGAGATCATTTCCGAAAGGAATTCCTGCATGGCATTCGCCCATGCAAGGAAAACTCCATGGCGGCACGTACATTCGCGGTTAAGCGGCGGGTTGTGGTTCGAATTTCGGACTGCGTAGGTAAAAGAAAATGCCCGACAGGTTGAACAAGATCTGCAGAGTCACGAGCATCGTGAACACTTCTGGCCCGTGGCTCGAGCCCGCCAAACTGAAAAGCCAGTCGAAGGCGGCGTGTCCCACCCCTAAACCAGCCGGAGCAATGGGAATCGCGGTGGTTAACAAGCCGATCGGCACCAAAAGAAAGTAGTGTAAAGGCGCGAGCCCAGTTTCCCCAATCGCGTGCGCGGAAAGCATGATCACGAACACCATGCATAAATGGTTTAGAGTGGAAATCAATAGGGACACCACCAAAATCCAGGGGCGCTCGCGGTAACTAAGCCAGGCATCGTAAGCCTGAAGAAAAGCCGCGCCCACCTTGCTCGATCGTATCGGCTCCATCTTCTTGCGCAGATAAGCGAGGGGCCCCCACACCGAAAGCATGATGTAAGTGAAAAAGAAAACCACCCCGAGAAAAAGGCAGATCACCGGAAAAGCCACTTTCCTCAATTCGGGAACCTCCCAAACGCTCTGGCCGAAAAAGAGCAGCGGAGAAGCACTCACGAGAATGAGACCAAATACTCCCATCACGCGATCAAGTAGAATGGACGTCAGTACCGGCGTTTTCTTTTGACCAGGGCGATCCGCGATCAAATACCAGGCTTTGATCAAATCTCCGCTCACGGCCCCCGGCATAGTGGTATTGAAGAACGCGCCGATCATCCCGTAGCGCACCACTTCACCCATGGGCAAAACGAGTCCCTGCCCTTCCAAAAGGATTTTCCACCGGTAGAGACCGATGCAAAGCGCGAACAAAATTAGCGAAGCGGAAGCCACGATGTATCCGCCGTGGGAAAAGCCTCGCTTCACCACCGCCAGATCTAACTTCCCCGTGTTTACCATGTAAAAGAGAATGCCGAACGCAAAGGCGAACTTCAGGCCAAGCTTTAACCAGGATAAAGCTTTTTCTCGTAATGGCATCAGCGCTTCGCCCAAACAAATTTCAGGAAGTTGCGGAAAATAGTCTCACCTACTTTGGCGTCGTAAAGCTTCTCTCCCTGATCGCCATTCGTGATTTTTTCACCGCCGTTATTGCCGCGAAGCCGGTTCAAGCTGTTCTTGCCGTGCTCGAGCCCGCGCTCGGGATGGAATTGTACTCCCCACATCGGGGCCCCTTCCACGTCGTAGGCCTGCACGGGACAATCCGCACTGGAAGCCCCAAGCTTGAAGCTCGCGGGGAGGGTGCGCACTTCGTCGCGATGATACTCAAACGAGTAGAATTTCTTCGGCAGTCCCTCGAGAAGCTTGGAGGTTCCGTTGTTTTCTAGCTCTACCCAGCCGAACTCGTGCTGTTTTGCTTTACCGGTACTCGCGCCCAAGGAACGCGCGATGAGCTGTTCGCCGTAACAAATGCCGAAAGTAGGAATTTTAAGATCGTGGAGTCGGCGAATGGCGCTCATTTCCGCCTCGATCCACGGTTCGGTTTCTTCGATGCTGGTTTTAGAACCCGAAAGCACCACTCCGTCGAATTCACTTAAATTCGCGGGAATTTTCTGGTCCGGCGCACGCACGGCGGTAACTTCCACCGGGCCCATGCCCTCCGCCGCCTTCTCCACCAACGCCTTAATTTCCGGGCATCCGTGGGGAGGGTCGAAGGTATTATCGATGATCAGAATCTTCTTCAAGGCGAAGCTCCACGTACTTCATGAAAATGGAATGGGCCGCATTCATAGATATCACGAAGCCCGGAAAGCCATCAAGAAAGCCCCGCTTCCACACGTAGGTCTCGAGAAACTTTCCCAAAGGCTTGAAAAGGATTTTAAGCAGTGAGCCATTTTCTCCCCGCCGGCGCGCCACCTGAGCGCCCAAATGAGCGAAGCGAACATTCGTAAGCACCTGATCGCCCACGTTACGAAATGTATAATGGAAAAGGTCAGCACGCATCGCGTGCACCGCCCCCGCCGCCACGAGCGATTCGTGCACGGCGGGCTCCGTCCACTTGGCGCCTTCCCGATGCACAAGACGAACCAAACGATTCGGGTACCAGCCCCCGTGAAGGATCCACCGCCCGAGAAACTTAGTCTTGCGCGGGAAATGCGCGCCCCGAAATTCTCGCCCATCCACCTGGCCATTGGCGGAAATAAAGGCGGCCATTTCTTCCCGAAGCTCGTCCGAAATTTCTTCGTCCGCATCGAGAAAAAGAACCCAGGGCTGGCTGGTTTGCGCCATCGCCCAGTTCTTCTGTTGGCCGTAGCCCTCCCATGCACGCTGCAACACCTTTGCGCCCGCACGAGCGGCGATCTCCATAGTGCCGTCGGTGGATCCCGAATCCACCACGATCAACTCCGCGGCCCAGGCGGCGCTACGCAAGCAGCGGGAGAGGTTGCGCTCCTCGTTAAGGGTAATGATCACTACGGAGAGGGGTGGACGGCTGGCCATTTCGTCCAGTATAACGGAAGCCTATGAAGGTAGCTATCGTCGGTACAGGATATGTGGGCTTGGTTGCGGGCACTTGCTTCGCGGAGACGGGCAACGAGGTGATTTGCGTAGACATTGATCCCGCCAAGATCGCCAAGCTTAAAAAAGGCGAGTCTCCCATTTATGAGCCGGGCCTCACCGAACTTATCTTGAAGAATTTGGGAGAGGGGCGTCTCCATTTCACCACCGACCTGCGCGACGCCGTAACTCGCTCGCAAGTCATTTTCTTGGCCGTCGGAACGCCATCTTCGGTGGATGGCTCGGCCGACTTAACGGCGGTTCTCAAGGTGGTGGGCGATGTAGCCTCCAACATGAACGGCTACAAGATCGTGGTGAACAAGAGCACGGTACCCGTGGGCACCGCCAAAAAAGTGGGCGAGATCATGCGCGCCAAAACCAACCATCCCTTCAGCGTGGTTTCGAATCCCGAATTTCTGAAGGAAGGCTCCGCCATTGATGATTTCCTCAAGCCGGATCGCGTGGTGATCGGCACGGACAGCGACGAAGCCTGGAACACGATGCGCGAGCTTTACGAACCCTTCGTGCGCCAAGGAAATCCCGTGATTCGCATGACCAATGTTTGCGCCGAAATGACCAAGTACGCGGCGAACGCGATGCTCGCCACTAAGATTTCCTTCATTAACGAGATTGCATTGCTTTGCGATAAGGTAGGAGCCGATGTAGAGAGCGTTCGCGCCGGCATCACCTCCGACGTACGCATCGGCCGACATTT
>JACCDG011542346.1_pt1 | contig 24606 bp, 16 predicted proteins | sample 7442471 | NCBI WGS metagenome assembly JACCDG01 (sample SAMN15323444, study PRJNA562643) | freshwater metagenome | isolation source: river surface water | place: USA:Blue River Watershed | collected 2017-08-17 | reverse complement strand
TACCGTTTGCATTAATGTAATGGTCCAATTCCGTTTCACTACATTGCACCATAACATTAATAGCAACGGCATTTACCACTGTAAATATTTTATTTGGATTGGACCAAATAAAATATAACATTGGTATTATTATCCAGCTTGTGGTTGATTCCAGCTTCCAGCAAACCATAATTCCCTAAGCGGTATATATAATCTTCCAGAGTTCCTGCTGGAAAAAACTCCACCCAAACACTTCCCGGGTTTTCAGGCAATATGTGGTCTATCGTTGTAGTTGCTTCTTCGGTTTGATAATCCTTATTAGCAATTTGATTTTCAATTTTCACCAAAATGTATTTCACCAAATCCTTTTTTCTTCGGGTATTTATGCTAACGGTAGAAAATATTTGGCCAAAATTATCGTCTATAACATAAATTGATCTTAAAGCAACAACAATACTCTTAACTTGCGCGAGGCTTTTGTAATCCTGGTATTGAATATAGACATACTTCAGGCGATTTTTTTTGCAAAAAAATTTGGAACTTAAAGAAATATCGCTTTATATTTGCATCATCAAAACAAAATGAGCAAACAAATTTTAAATAACAATTGGTGGTGGTTCGCAGCAAAGCTTGTGAACGGCTGATTTTATTTAATCGTCAAGGGATATAAAAAAGCCCGCTGTTCACACAACAGCGGGCTTTTTATTTTATCACCCGCAGGAAGTGAAACAATGGAAAAGCAGTAGATATGAATATTATAACGAATAAAAAATGAGTAAAATACAACTATACAGCAGGTATAGAGCCATAAATGCCGACACCCTTACCCCTGTTAGCATTTACCTGAAGCTACGCGATAAATTCAGCCAGCCCCTGCTGCTCGAAAGCTCCGATTACCATACAGCCCAAAACAGTTATTCTTTCATTTGCCTGGAACCCCTGGCAGATATCAGGCTCGAAAAAAAAAGTCTTTCTGTTCGTCTGCCCGATTTACCTGTTCAAACAAAAAATCTTCCGGAAGGAAAATCGGTAATTGAAGAGCTGGAGAAATTCAAAGCCCGATTTACAGTTAAACAACCCGATATAAAGATTCCGGTGAGCGGACTTTTCGGATACACCAGTTATGATGCCGTAAGTAGCTTTGAGGATATTCACTTCTCCACAGAACACTCCCAGGTAGTAATTCCGGAACTAATGTATGCTTTGTATAAGTACGTGATCGTTATCAACCATTTCAACGACGAAATGCTGGTAGCCGTGCACGATATACATGAAGACGGTTTGGATAGGCAATTGAATGCGCTTATCAACTTATTGACTAATCAGAGTTTCTCTACACATCCGTTTAAATTAAAGGGTGAGGAGGAGAGTAATCTTAGTGACGAGGCCTTCCGGCAACTAGTAAAAAAGGGGAAAGAACATTGTCAGCGTGGTGATGTGTTTCAAATAGTTTTATCGCGTGCTTTTTCACAGTCATTTACCGGTGATGAATTCAATGTGTACCGCGCTCTTCGCAGTATCAACCCTTCTCCCTACCTGTTTTATTTCGATTATGGTAATTTCAAGTTATTCGGCTCATCGCCGGAGGCTCAGCTGGTAGTGAAAAAAGACATTGCAGAGATTCATCCCATCGCAGGTACCTTTCGCCGCACCGGAAATGATGAAGAGGATTTGAAATCCACCGAACGCTTAAAAGCCGATGAAAAGGAAAATGCCGAGCACATCATGTTGGTTGATTTGGCCCGTAATGACCTGAGCCGTAATTGCACGGAGGTAAAAGTAGATAAGCTTAAAGAGATTCACTTCTACTCCCATGTTATTCACCTGGTATCTAAAGTTACAGGACGTCTAAGAAATAGCATTTCTGCCTACCGGGTCATGGCCGATTCTTTCCCGGCTGGCACTCTTTCAGGTGCACCAAAACACAGAGCCATGCAGCTTATTCATCAGTATGAGCAGGACAAGCGTGGGTATTACGGGGGCTGCATCGGTTTTATGGGTTTCGATAATAGTTTTAATCATGCCATCATGATTCGAACATTTCTCAGCAAAAACAACACCCTTTATTACCGCGCCGGTGCTGGTGTGGTTGTTAGCTCAGTAGAGGAAAATGAGTTGCAGGAGGTAAACAATAAAATAGGGGCATTGCGGAAAGCACTGCAAAAGGCCGGAAGTACCGGATCATATAACACAAATCCGAAGACCAGAAAAGAACCTGGTGGTGTTGTGTAATGTTCAAAAGTGGTATAATTAATTTCAATTAAAACAGAATATGTCATTACTCATACTCGATAATTACGATAGTTTTACTTACAATCTGGTACACCTTGTAGAAAAGGTCAGCGATATTGCTTTTGAAGTACACAGAAATGATAAAATAAGTCTTCAGGAAGTGGCTGCCTTCGACAAAATTCTACTTTCGCCCGGACCGGGTATTCCTTCCGAATCGGGAATTCTGCCACAGGTTATTAAAACGTATGGTGCTACTAAAAGCATACTGGGTGTATGCCTGGGCTTACAAGCCATTGGAGAAGCGTACGGCGGTAAGCTTAAAAACCTGAGTACGGTGTTTCACGGACTGGCCACGCCCATTCAGTTGGTTAAATCCGACAGCCTGTTTCAGAATTGCCCCGACAGGTTTTCTGTCGGGCGTTATCATTCCTGGGTAGTAGATAATTCATTGGTTCCAGAGGATTTGGAAGTGCTGGCTGTAGATACGGAAAACAATATTATGGCCATGCGTCATAAACAACACGATGTGAAAGGAGTCCAGTTTCATCCCGAATCAATACTTTCAGAATATGGCGAGACCATTATGCTCAATTGGTTAAATGGAAAAAACGAGTCGCGTTAATTCCTTCAGCAAAACCAGATGTAATAACTCTAACAACAAAACACATGAAACAGATACTGCAAAAATTATACGAACATACTACCCTAAGTAAGGAGGAAGCCCGACAGGTACTGGTGGATATTTCCTCCGGAGCCGTTAATAACAGTCAGGTAGCTTCTTTCATGACTGTATTTTTAATGCGTCCGGTCACGGTAGAAGAACTACGCGGATTTAAAGAAGCCCTGCTTGAACTTTGTATTCCCGTGAAACTGGATGTGCCCGTAATTGATGTGTGCGGAACGGGTGGCGATTCGCGAAACACATTTAATATTTCCACGCTCTCTTCTTTTGTTATTGCAGCATCTGGCATTAAAGTAGCCAAGCATGGTAATTATGGGGTTTCTTCGGTAAGTGGTTCTTCCAATGTACTGGAATACTTCGGATACGAATTCAGCAACGATAATGATGTATTAAAGCGGCAGTTAGACAAAGCGAATATCTGTTTTATGCACGCACCGCTTTTTCATCCTGCGCTAAAACAGGTAGCGCCCATACGTCGGGAGTTGGGTATCAAAACTTTTTTTAACATGCTCGGGCCATTAGTAAATCCGGCTCTACCACAATACCGGCTGGTAGGAGTCTTTAACCTGGAATTGGCCCGCCTATACAACTACCTGCTTCAGGAGGAACAATGCAAGTACCGGGTGATACATAGTATAGACGGTTATGATGAAATATCGAATACCGCACCATTCAAAGTATATTCAGAAAATGGTGAGGCACTGGTAGAACCGGAAAATTTGAATATGGAACGATGCCGGGAAGAGGAATTGTTTGGTGGAAAGGATGTAAAAGAAGTAGCTGAATTATTTAAAACCATTATACAAGGAGAAGGTACGTTAGCTCAGAACAATGCTGTTGTAGCCAACTCAGCTTATGCTATACAATGCGCAAGTGATAAACCCCTTATTGAATGCCTGGAAATAGCCCGTGAAAACCTTATGAACCAAAAAGCCCTGGAAAAATTTAATCAACTTATTCAACTGAGTGCCGCATGAACATTTTAGCCACCATTATTGAGCATAAAAAAAAGGAAGTAGCCCGGCGCAAAGAGCTTTATCCGGTTAAACTGCTCGAAAACAGTATCTATTTTCAGTCGCCTTGTGTGTCACTGAAAAAATATTTGCTTCGCGATGACCGTTACGGCATTATAGCCGAAATTAAACGCAAATCACCCTCTAAAGGACAAATCAACAAGTATGTGGATATCGAACGAACTTCTGTCGGTTATATGCAGGCAGGTGCCAGTGCCCTATCCGTACTTACCGATGGCGAATTTTTCGGAGGAAAAAACGAAGATCTTATTACGGCACGTAAATTTAATTATTGTCCTATTCTTAGAAAGGATTTTACCATTGATGAATATCAGATTATAGAGGCAAAATCCATTGGATCGGATGTTATTTTATTGCTGGCTAATGTGCTGGAAGCACAACAGATCAGGCAATTTACTACATTGGCACATCAGTTGGGAATGGAAGTCTTATTGGAACTGCGGGACGAGGAAGAACTGGAAAAATACGGTGAGGACATAGACGTTGTGGGCGTAAACAACCGCAGTCTGAAAAGTTTTGAAGTGAGCCTGGATCAATCCTACAGCTTTGCAAAGCTGTTGCCCGCAAATGCAGTAAAAGTATCAGAAAGCGGAATACATGCTGCAGCAGATTTGATTGCGCTCAAACAAGTTGGCTTTAATGGCTTTCTGATAGGAGAGAATTTCATGAAACACAGTCGCCCGGAACAAGCCTGTGCCAATTTCATTAAACAGGTAAGCGAATTGTCGGGTAAAAAAGAAGCACTAAAAGCATAATCGAAAAAAGTACGGATGAAATAAAACAATGATCATGAAACTGAAAATCTGCGGATTAAAATACCCCGATAATCTTGAAGAAGTGGCAAAATTGCAACCTGACTATATAGGTTTCATATTTTACAGGGCTTCCAAACGTTATATGGGTGAAACACTCTCCGCCGAACATGTTCAACAGATCGATAAGACCATAAAGAAAACCGGCGTTTTTGTAAATGAAACTGTACTCGATATACTTGATCATGTTGCCCGCTATAATCTCGACCTGGTGCAACTCCATGGCCATGAAACACCGGAGGAATGTAAAGCGCTCTGTAAATTAGTTCCGGTAATGAAAGCTTTTCAGATAAATGAAACATTCGATTTTAAGAGCCTGAAAGCTTATTCAGAATATTGTCAGTACTTTCTTTTCGATTCTGCCAGCGAAGGGTTGGGAGGATCCGGAAAAAAATTCGATCATACTTTACTGAATCGTTATACCCTGAATATTCCCTATTTTATCAGTGGGGGTATTGACCTGGATGATATTCCTTCTGTGCTTGGCTCCGGTGCGCATGGAATAGATGTGAACAGCCGCTTTGAAATTTCACCGGGCTTAAAGAATATAGAAAAATTGATAGAATTGAAATACTCACTTATAAAAACATCCGATTTATAATATTATCCATCTATGAGCACCTATACAGTAGATACCAATGGCTATTACGGAAATTATGGCGGCGCTTTTATTCCCGAGCTACTATACCCGAATGTGGAAGAACTCCGGCAAAACTACCTGAGCATCATGAACAGTCCGGATTTCGTAAAGGAATTTGAACAATTGCTGAGCGATTATGTGGGGCGTCCAAGTCCTTTATATTTTGCAAAGCGTCTTTCCCGGCATTATCGTGCCAAAATTTACCTGAAGCGCGAAGATCTAAACCACACCGGTGCACATAAAATAAACAACACCATTGGTCAGATACTGATGGCAAAGCGCCTTGGTAAAACACGCATTATTGCGGAAACAGGAGCCGGACAACACGGAGTAGCTACAGCAACTGTGTGCGCATTAATGGGACTGGAGTGTATTGTGTATATGGGCGAGGTTGATATTCAGCGCCAGGCACCTAATGTAGCCCGAATGAAATTGCTGGGAGCCACAGTGGTTCCTGCTACCTGCGGCAGCAAAACATTAAAAGATGCTACCAACGAAGCCATCCGCGACTGGATCAATAATCCAGAAAACACACATTATATTATTGGTTCGGTGGTAGGACCACATCCCTATCCGGATATGGTAGCACGCTTTCAATCGGTTATCAGCCGGGAAATGAAGCGACAATTAAAAGAAAAAGAAAATACAGAAAACCCCAACTACCTTATAGCTTGTGTTGGCGGAGGAAGTAATGCAGCAGGAGCGTTTTATCATTACCTCGACACACCTGAAGTAAAACTGATTGCCGCAGAAGCAGCCGGCAAAGGTATACACTCCGGTCATTCGGCTGCTACCAGTGCTTTGGGCAAACCCGGTATTATTCACGGTAGTAAAACCCTGCTCATGCAAACGGAAGATGGACAAATTATTGAACCATACAGTATCTCTGCCGGATTGGATTATCCAGGTGTTGGCCCGATTCATGCCCATTTGTTTGAAAGTGGCAGGGCACAATTCCTTAGCATCACCGACGAAGAAGCATTGAAAGCAGCATTTGAGCTGTGCAGGCTGGAAGGTATTATTCCGGCTCTGGAAAGTGCTCATGCATTAGCCTGTCTGGCTAAAATAAAAGCGGGCGCCGAAGAAATTGTTATTGTTAACCTTTCGGGTCGCGGCGATAAAGATTTAAGTACTTACATTGAACACCTAAGCCTTAAATAACCATGAATAGAATTAACCAATTATTCCATCAAAAAAAGAACAACATACTCTCCGTATATTATACAGCGGGTTTTCCTTCAGTAAATTCAACCTTGCCCGTGCTCCAGTCGCTGGAAAATGCGGGGGTTGACCTGGTAGAGGTGGGAATTCCATTCTCCGACCCTCTGGCCGATGGCCCGGTTATACAACATAGCAGTGAGATTGCGCTGGGAAATGGTATGACTATGAATTTGCTTTTTGAACAGTTAAAGGATTTCCGGAAAGCAATTCAAATTCCTGTGCTACTTATGGGGTATTTAAATCCGGTATTGCAGTTTGGCATGGAAAATTTTGTAAAGCGTTGCTCCGGGATTGGTGTAGATGGTGTGATTATTCCCGATCTCCCTTTCCGTGAATATCAGGAACAATATGCAGCCCTGTTTGATCAACACGAGCTGCGCAATATTTTTCTGATTAGTCCGCAAACCTCCGCAGAACGTGTTCGCCTGATTGACTCTGCCAGTAAGGCTTTTATTTATATGGTATCCTCATCCAGTACCACTGGTGCAAAAGGAAAAATGAGTGCGGAGCAGGTAGCTTATTTCAAACGCATAAAAGAATACCGGTTAAACAATCCTACCCTTACAGGTTTTGGCATTTCTAATCATGAAACCTACGAAACCGCCTGTACCTATAGTAACGGCGCCATTATGGGTAGTGCCTTTATTAAGTTATTGGAGGAAAGCAAAAACCTGGCTACTGACATAAAAAAATTTATTGGCGAAATAAGGGGGGAATCTTTGGATAAAAAAATGGTTAATACCTGATACTATATGAATTAACCTGCCTTTCCATTATCACCTGTCTTATAGCTTGCATCTTACGTCTTACACCTTGTGTCTTGCGTCTAATACCTAACAACTACCTATGATCATCCAACTTCAAAATAATATCAGCGAAGCCGAAAAACACCAATTACTTACAGCAGTATCGGCTATAAAATATAAAAGTACTGAGGTACGTACCCGGCAGGGTTATTACCTGGTATGCATTGGTAAAGAGGAATTCGATATTCGTTCCATAGGATCATTATCAGGTGTAAGGGATGTGCACAGGGTTTCGGAGGCTTATAAATTAGTCTCGCGAAAATGGAAAGTAGGCTCAACACATATAGACCTTGGGGATGGGCTAACAGTAGGTGGTGGAAATATTGCACTGATGGCGGGTCCCTGTTCTATAGAAAATGAAAAACAAGTAGAACGTATTATAGCGCATCTTGTAAAAAACAATATCCGCATCATGCGCGGTGGGGTATATAAACCGAGGAGCTCGCCCTATGCCTTTCGTGGCCTTGGACTGGAAGGTTTACAAATGTTTTCCGGATTGTGCAGAGAACATGGGATCAAAGTAATAACCGAAGTGATGCAGGTTTCGCAGGTAGAGGAAATGTATGACTATGTAGATGTCTATCAGGTTGGTGCACGTAATTCTCAGAATTTTAACCTGCTGGATGCACTGGGCAAAGTGGACAAACCGGTACTGTTAAAAAGAGGAATGAGCGGAACCATAGACGAACTGCTGCAGTCGGCTGAATATATTTTTAGCGGAGGGAATGAACAACTGATGTTATGTGAACGAGGTATACGCACCTTTGAAAATGCTTATCGGAATACTTTTGATATTAATGCTATTCAGGTACTGAAAGACAAATCGCATTTACCGGTTATTGCCGATCCTTCGCATGGTGTGGGAATAAGAGAATACGTACCTGCCATTGCCCTTGCATCCGTGGTAGCCGGAGCCGATGGAGTTATTTATGAGGTACATGAAGTTCCGGAGGAAGCCCTTTCCGACGGGCAGCAAACACTCAATTTTCATGAAAGCGAACAACTTATTCGTCAAATAAGGAGCCTGCAATTAATTTAGCCTGATTAAAGTTCAACTGTAGGAAAAAGCATACCTTTATCATTAAATTACCGCAGTATATGAACTATTTTTCACATAAGATTTGGAACCGGATAGCTTATTTAACGTTGTTTGTTTTCCTGTGTGTTTATAAAACATATGGTCAACAAGCGGTGGAAAACATCATAATCATCACCACCGATGGTTACCGTTGGCAGGAAATGTTTCAGGGAATGGACTCAGCCCTTGCTGCAAATTCCAAATATAATAATGAGAATGAAAGCCATCTCTTTGATAAGTACTGGGTCAAAACACCGGAAGAAAGAAGGCGCAAATTAATGCCTTTTATCTGGACAGAGCTGTTGGAAAAAGGTCAAATTTATGGCAATCACCAACTTAATGTAAAGGTTAAAACTGCTAACCCTTATTGGTTTTCTTATCCGGGATATAGCGAAATATTTTGCGGTTACGTTGATAAAAAATTAAACAGTAATGACTATCCGGATAACCCGAATACTAATTTACTGGAATACATTAACAAACAGGAAGGCTTTAAGGGAAAAGTAGCAGTCTTTGGTGCCTGGAACGCTTTTAGCCGAATACTGAATGAGCAACGTAGCGGAATTCCGGTTGTATGTGGTGGCGATTCCTGTGGGGGAATTAATCCGGATAAAGAAGAAAAAAGAATTAACCGTGAAAAAAGAAATTGCAATAACCCTTTTGACAGTACTGAATACCCGGATATATATACTCATCAGGCAGCAATGCACTATTTCAAAAAAAACAAACCCCGTGTACTTTATGTGTCTTATGGTGAAACTGATGAATGGGCACATAGCGGTCAATACGCTACTTACTTAAACACTGCCCATCAGGTGGACGAATGGATAAAAGAATGGTGGACACTTATTCAAAATGACCCTAAATACAAAGACAAAACAGCGCTGTTCATTACCGTTGATCATGGGCGGGGCGACAAAATAAAAGATGAATGGAGAGACCATAACCGGCGGATCAAAGGCTCAAATGAAATATGGTTTGTCGTGGCAGGCCCCAATATTCCTGCCAAAGGCGAAATAAATAAGCCACTTAAACTTTATCAGGAACAATTTGCTCAAACTATGGCGAATATGCTCGGATTTACCTTTAACTGTGAGCACAAGGTCGGTAAAAGTTTTTTTGAAACGCTAACCCGAATACCCTAATCATCGGTTTCATCTTATCCGTTTGTTTCCCTAATTTTGCTTATGGCAAAGAAATCAGGAAAAAAAATTTTCAGGATTGCTTTAGGAATGCTTTTGGTTGCCGGCATAGGAACTGCCTGGCTTTTGTACCAGGCAGTGTATAAAGCCAATATACTGAATGGCGAAAAAAAATCGAAAGTACTATTTATACCCTCCGGTTCTGCCTATGAAGAATTACTGGAAATACTCTATGATGAGCATATTGTAGACAACCATAACTCCTTTGAGTGGCTGGCTAAACGGATGAAATTATCCGAAGCCGTTCATCCGGGCCGGTACCGCATACTGGCCGGAATGAGTAACCGTGAACTTATTAATTTATTGAAGTCGGGGAAACAGGAGAAGGTGAAACTGACTTTTAATGCGGTGGATCGTACCTTGGAGAACATCATCACCGATGTGTCTGAAAAACTGGAGATAGACCGTGAGGAACTGGAGGATTACCTGAATAATGAAGGGGTACTGAAAGAAAAATACGGCCTGAACAAAGAAAACATTCGTACACTCTTTATCCCGGGAACCTATGAACTAAACTGGACTACCCATCTGGAAGAGTTTTTTCAGCTGATGCAGTCGGAATATAAAAAATTCTGGACACCACAAAGAAAGGAGCTGGCTAAAAAAATGAATTATTCCCAATCGGAAGTAATGATACTGGCTTCTATTGTACAATGCGAGTCGGGTATTAAAAGTGAACAGCAAAAAATTGCCGGAGTTTATATTAATCGTATGACAAAAAATATGCCCCTGCAAGCCGATCCCACACTGATATTTGCTTCGGGTAGTTTTACCATACGGCGGGTGCGTAATGGTGATAAAGACATTGACTCTCCGTACAATACTTACCGGAATAAAGGTTTGCCACCTGGCCCGATTTGTTTACCCAATGCTCAGGCCATTGATGCCGTACTTAATTACGAGCACAGTAAATACCTGTATTTTTGTGCTAAGCCTGATTTATCAGGTTACTCTAATTACGCTGAAACCTATGCACAACATTGTAAATTCGCCGATGCTTACCAGAATGAAATGGATAAGCGCGGGATACACCGCTAAAAGAGATAAGACTGGAAAAAGTTTTCAACCTGCCTTTTTGCTGCGTTAAAAAAATATACATTTATGTCGTTTTTCGTGTATGGGAATTACTGACATTATGTAAATCCATATAGAGTGATTTTTTTTGTCAGTGCCCGATGTGTGAAATCAAATTAACAAAAAATTTACATTGAGATAATTAATATAACTAATAATTTATTCTAATTTTGCCCGCAACTTCTTTTATAGATTCTATCACCACGGCATGTTTCTGTGTTAGTTCGGTTAATCTGGTTTAGAAGGGTGCTTAAAAAAGGAACGAGTGTTATTGGCAATTTAGAAAGAAAAAATATTTTATCGGATATGTAATTTTTTGAAGTTTTCGTCGTTATACAAGAACTTTTAGCTATGAACATGAGATATAAAATAAACAAAAAACAACAGCGTATCGCCCGTTTGCTGCTGGCAGTAATGGGTATCAACCTTGTCAGCCCTTATGCTACTGAGGCTTCAAACGGACGCTCTGGTGGTGGCCCGGTAGCGGCTGCGGCAAGTAATATGGTTGATCCTTTTACAGGTAATTTTTCCTATGGGGTTCCGTTAATGACGGTGCCCGGGCCGAATGGGGAAAATGTAAGTATAACCGCAGGTTATTCTGGCGGTATCCGTAGCGAACAGGATGCTGGTTGGATTGGTTTGGGCTGGGGTTATAATCCGGGTGAAATTAGCCGGAGCATTGTGGGGGTAGGTGACGATATAACCAACCGTGTGATTAAAATGGCTAAAAGCAGAGAGCCCAATGCCAGTACCGGTTATTTTGAAAATTACACACACGGCCCCTTATATTATAAAAACCTGAATGTTCAGAATACCTACTCGGGTAACATGGGCGTAGATTTCATGAAAAAGGGACAGGATCTTTCCATTCAGTATAAAAGGTTAAAAAAGGCTAACTCACCGGATTACACTATTGTGCCTTTCAAATTCCCTAATTATGACTCCTATGGCATTTCCGGCCCTGGCATTGGTGGAAGCATAAAGCCCTACCTGATGAGCGGGGCATTGAGTGCAAGTAGTAAACCCGGTGATAATTTCTCGCTTACATTTCCAACTGGAAATACCGGAAATATACCCATAGAATTTTACATGGAAGGAAGTACCACAACAGCTACTTTTGATTATACCACCAATCGGTTTAATTCCGGAACATATATTAAATATTATACCAACAGTCAGATAAATACCTCAGCCAATCTGTTCAGTAATGTTACACACACCGGATTTTTGGATTATCAAATTCTTTCGGGTATCCGTCGCCCTTCGGCCGCTTTCGATGATAATGGAATTGGAGGTTTTCAGGTGACGACCCCGGGCGGAGTAACTTATCATTATTCCTTACCTGTTTATACTCTGGATGAGTTTAGTCTGAGTTTTGAATATGCTAACCCTTATACACCCAACCTCAATTCTTCAACAAAATGGGATATTACCCGTAAGCCTTTCCGCCAGGCTACTTCCTGGAAATTAACAGCAGTGACCGGGGCTGACTATGAAGATAGTAATAACAATTATGTTGTGGATGAAGGAGATAAAGGTTATTGGATCAGTTATGGTTATTCCAAATGGTGCGATAATTTTAACTGGTCGAGTTCGTATTTTAATTTTAAAACCAATATGAATAACAATGGTGTGGTTACTGGTTATGGAACCTATAACATCAACCTGCTTGCCCGCAAATATACCCCAATCGGAAACATTGTCAGGGGGAGCAGTCAGCTCTATTACCTCGACTATATAAAAACATCTACGCATACCGCTTTTTTTGTTAAGGATATCCGTAAGGATGGGCATGGTTATGAAAAGGTATTGAATCCTGCTGCACAGCCTGCTCCTCAGCTAAAATTAAACCGTATTGTGCTGATGCGGAATGAGGACGCCATTTTATTTACTGTTGGAAATACAGGCGTTATGCCTTCTGTCGCTGGTTTTAATACTTCCACCTGCAATACTTCCGGTTCTGATATCATTCACATGGGTAAATACAATTACCAATTGTCAGCAATTAATGCTAAGTCATTAAAAATGGTAGAATTTGACACCGATTATTCCCTGTGCAAAAAACTATACAATAATATCAATAATAGTTTCCCTACTACCCGATTCCTTTATTCCGATCCGAATACCAATGGCGAATATTTTGTTGTAAATAATAACAGTACATTTATCCAGGAATCCTACAATCCGGTTAATGGAGGCACTTTTCCCTCCGACCTGAATCAAAGTGGAAAACTTACACTCAGGCAAATTTTAGCTTATGAAAATGGAAAGGTGAAAATTTACCCATCTTATGTTTTTGCCTACAACAAAAACCCGGATTATAACCCTTTAGCCACCGATAACTGGGGCTTTTATAAAAGCGATTATGACATAAGTTTGCCAGGTAATAATACCACACAGGCTTCAAAAGATAATGTAGATGCCTGGTCGCTTACCCAAGTGACCACGCCATTGGGCGGTACTGTAAACGTGACTTATGAGTCGGATGAATATACACATGAGGGAGATCCTAATACTTTGCCCAGCTTTATTTTTCCCATTGCATCGATGACCAGCCTGAACACAAATATGTACATTCCCAATAAAGATTTTAGTACCATACGGGCTGCGGCTGGAAATTTCCATGACCATACAACAATAACAATTCCCACAACAATAAGGTGCGGGAATCAGTCTGTGTTAATGAACTGGTTTTGTCATTATCATGCTACTGTTAGCTCAGATGTATCGGGTAATACCATTTCTAATTATAGCTTTCAGTATACTAATGGGTTACATATTGTTGATGATCCAAATAATCTGGAAGCGACTTGTTTGGCCAACTATCCTTTGCATACAGATGCATACAATCCTCCCGTGCTTGGTTATGGTTATGCCCGTGAATACGTTACCAAAGCTTATGGTGGCGGAATAAGGGTAAAGGAAATTTCCATTACCGACCCCGAATCGAACCAAAGTTATAAACAGCAGTTTACCTATACCGATGGTTTATGTTCTGTTTTGCCTGGCAAATTTGCCGTGGATGGTTATGACCTGACAGATAACCAGAATTTGATAGATAATGATGGTGTTGGCCCTAATGTGGGTTACAGTAAGATAACTGCCAAAACCCTTAGCAACAGCGGACAGGATAATGGTTATGTGGAATACCTGTTTAACAATGAACCGGCATTTGCGTATGCATTAACCGGAACAGAATCTACCTCATCTCTGGCAACTGTCTATTTTAATGCAAATGGCACTACTTATTACGCTAAGGCCCGTTATTTTCAGGGCTCTGTCAGTAAAGATTATAAACAAAGTCAGCTTTACGGAAAAATCAAGCAGATGAGCAGTTATGATGCCGCCAATGTGCTGATTGCATGGTCAAAGAGTAAATACAGCCTGGTAAATACCATTACAGAGGCTTTTGGTTTTCACGCTGCCACCGATCCACCAATGGATTTCCAAACACCGGTTAGGGTGTTTCAAAATGTTGGGCAGAATGCACAAAATCAAAATATTGGGATTAACCCGACTTATATAGCCGGTCATAACTATTACCTTATTAGCTCAAAACGCACCAAGGGTATTTATGTGGTTAATGAAAGTGAGAGCTTTTTGGATGGGTTAAGCAGTAAATCGTATATTAATGCCAGAGACCCCCTTACCGGCAATCCTACTGAAACCATGACGATTGACCCCACTGCCGGAGCAGCCATTACCAAAACTACCTATGCCTATACCGATGCGGCCTATACAAACGTATTCGGACCAAAAAGTGCTTGTTCTTCCTGTGGGAACAGGCAAAATAACCTGAATGCTGTCAGTCAGCGCATTACTCTGCGTTATCCCATATACCGCGATGCACAGGGCGAATTACAGGTAAATACTACCAATTCCTCAGGTAATTTGGTAGGCGGAACTAAAACTATATTTAGTAATGTCTTGCCTATCCGTAAGTATAATCCGGCGACGGGCAAATACGAAACGAATAGTATCACTTCATTTTTATGGTTACCGGCAGAAGGTTATGAATTACTCACAACCGCTTCAACCCCGGGTAATACACTGCAGGCGAATTACGAATGGAGAAAAATAAACACGATGAAAACCTTGACGGAAAGTTATTTGGGAATTGAAGGTGAGGGTTCCACCGGACGACGTGTTGGTTCCAAAATAGGCTATAATGGTCAATTCCCTTTATGTGCGGGTTCAGATGCTTCTTACACCAGTTTTGCCTTCAGCAGTTTTGAGGATAAGATGGATGTAGACCCCGGATTAGGAATAGTTTATCATTTTGGCGGTGAAGTAAACGGAGGAAATTTCCAACAGGCCTCAACAACAAACGTTCCGGCTCATACCGGTAATTATGTGGTTAAAGTCCCCGCTAATTCTTATGGCCCCGGATATGTAGCCAGAGATTTTTCCTTAGGAAGAACCTACCGCGCCAGTATATGGGTGCATAAAAGCAGTCCCGATAACGCAGCCCTGAACATCGGCCTGGATGGCACTATTAACGGTAGTCCTCAGTACATCTGGAAATCTGTTGTTAAAAGCGATCCCAATAACATTACTGTTGGCGACTGGATATTGATGCGTGTAGATATAGATGTGCCGGCTAACTATGTTCAAAGCGGAGGGCCAAATAACCTGAACAATATTGGTTTTAGCGTATACAATGGCGGAAGCACCGATGCTTATTTCGATGATCTGAAGATTAATCCCATTGATGCACCTGTAAGCGGAAACGTTTACGATGCCCAAACCGGGCTTTTAAAAGCGAGCATAGATGCGGATGGTTTTGCCACCCTTTATGAATATGACGCTGCCGGAAGGCTTACTCGTTCATGGATAGAAACCGATAAGGGTTTGAAAAAAGTAAGTGAAAACGTATATCATTTTGCCAGACCCTGATGATTTGAACGATTAAGCGGGCAATTTAAAGAACACTTTTCTGCTTATCCAACAATTATTATGCCTTACGCCTTGTGTCTTAAATCTAATATCTAATAAACAAAAAATATGAAAAAATTAATCATCCTGTTCGCCCTGATAAGCATAAGTTTAAGCAGTAAAGCACAACTTAGCTGCAACGGCTTTAATACCAGTACCGACCTTAGCCATTTTACAGTGGCAAATGTTTATGATACCACCTACCTGCGTCAGCTCCACTTTAACCTGAGTGATACGGTGAACCTGAGCAAAATAAAATTTACCCTTACCGAGGTAAACGGTAATCCCACTATCACCACACAGGATATTAATTTCGATCAGGCCAATGCTGCCAACATCTTAACAGCCTGGTCTTATCGCAGAACAGGCAAAGGTATCAGCATCAGCTTAGGTTATTTGCCCTATACCATGCGTTATCGGGTTAACATTAAACTCTATGATTTGCAGAATACCGAAATCAGCAGTAGCAATTATGAATTTTGAATAGTGACTTTATTTTCCAACCACATGGGCACATAGAAAGATGTTGCTGTGAGTTGGATGAAAAGCAAAGTGCAGATAAGAAAATTGGATGTTTACTTGTTCTTTATGACTTAAACTTTTTTTGACTTGACTCTTTTGACTTAAATCTTTTGACTTGACTCTTTTGACTTGACTCTTTTGACTTGACTCTTTTGACTTGACTCTTTTGACTTGACTCTTTTGACTTAAATCTTTTGACCTAAATACACATCATGTTAAGAAAGAAATTTTTAAAACTACTGAGTGCCTTTTTGATAGGTACGAGTGTATATGCACAAACCTTTAATGTTAGTCTGCAACCGGATGGAACAAGCGGGAAAGATGCCCGTATTCAGTTAAAGGATGCCAGCGACAACGTCGGTAACCTGAACTACGGGTCTAATCCGGCCATTATGCCCCAGCGCTGGACTACCGGTGGCATCTGGTTCAAAGAACGGGGTTATATCCAGTTCGATTTTTCGTCCATACCGGATAATGCCATTATTCTTTCGGCCAACCTTACCCTGTATGGTGTAGCCCATAACCCGCAAAACCGACCCAATACCTGCTACCTGAAACGCTCGCTCAGCAATTGGGACGAGAACACCATTACCTGGAACAACCAGCCCGTTAACTTCAGCGAAAGCGACAAAATTTCATTCGGCCCTACAACATCGGCCACACAAAATGTAGTGCTGGATGTGAAAAACCATGTACAAAACATGGTCAACTTTAAACCCACCAATTTTGGTTGGGTAATTATGCTCCAGGATGAAACCACTCAAAGCTATACCAAATTTTATGCCGCCTCCAGCGATGAAACCAATACTGCTTTACGACCCAAATTAGATATTGTGTATTGTTTACCCATGAGTATCAGTTCTACAGTTATTCCATGCAGTAGCCCGGCCACAGCAAATGGCATTATACAAGTCATCGTGTCGGGTGGCGTAGCACCTTATACCTACCTCTGGCAAAGCGGATCTACTTATTCCAACATCATTAATCAACTACCCGGCTTATATACCTGTACTGTAACCGATGCGAACGGATACCAAATGACAAAATACTTCGCCCTTGGTGCCCTTGGATCGCCTGTTACAATTGCTATACGTCCAGATGCCCTCACAGGAAAAGATGCCAATATTAGCCTGAAAGACGATGGTATTACCTATCTAAACAGCAATTACGGAACAGCTGTTACCACCGAAGGTAAGCGTTCCACCAGTGGCGGGTGGTTTAAAACCCGTTCCTTATTACAGTTCGATTTATCCTCAATTCCTCCGGATGCCTATATCAGTAATGCTACTCTGGATCTTTATGGTATCAGTCATAGTACCGGGAACAGTGTTAGTTATTTAAGCCGTAATACTGCTAACTGGTACGAAAACATAGTAACATGGTATAACCAGCCGGCCACAGAAAGCACTGACCGCTTAACGCTGGAGGCAGCAAGCAGCAGCACACAAAATTACAGTATAGATGTAAGTACTCATGTGCGTGCTATGGTTGCCAACCCATCCTCCAATTTTGGCTGGCAATTACGTCTGGCAAATGAAGCGGCCGGACAGATTCAATACCTGAGCTTTGGAAGTTCTAACAATATTACCAGTGTTCTGCGTCCACAGCTTAATCTAACCTTTACAGTAGCACAGACTTGCGACGACACCCGAAACTGGGTGTACAGCAAAACCTTTGGCGAAAATGGAGAGGTAACCGGAGAATCAAGGGTATTTACCGATTACCTCGGACGTACTACGCAGACGCAAAGCCGAAGTTTTGCCGATAATACCATCCTGGCTTCCCAAACCCTCTATGATGGTTTCGGAAGAACTGCCGGACAGACCCTACCAGCACCCACCGGACAATCAACGCTTTGTTATAAAACCAATTTTGCACTCAACGACAATAATCAGAACTATAGTTATAACGATTTTGATAAACCTGGGACAACTACTAATGCTATTGGCGAAACCAATAATCCCCGTGCATTTAGTAATGCTGCTTCCGGAACAGTCGGTTATTATTACAGCAATAACAACAGCGCCGAGCCCTATGTAGCGGCTGATGCCTATCCCTTTTCCACTGTGGAATTTTACAATGATCCGTCCGGTCGTGTCAAACGGAATGCGGGAGTTGGTATTAATCATAAAATGGGTAGCGGTCATGAAAATAGCGTGTACTATATGTGTAATGGCGGCGAACTGGATTATATGTTTGGTTTTCATGGTACCTACGAAAGGGACGATAATTTTGGCTGGCGCGCGGATAAAAATGAAAACCTGCACCTGATAAAAACGGTAAGCACCAATGCAGATGGTAAGGAAGGGATAACATACACCAATACTGCCGGACAAACCATTGCTACCTGCATAAGTGGGGTTGGCAGTACTTGTGTTGCCCAGAAAATCAATCAACCAATACGGTATTCATTAAATGGTTTTGTTGAAATACACCTGCCCAAAAGCAAAAATGGTACCTTGAAATTTCCGCGTATGTACAGCAGAGCTACTTCCGGAAATCAAACGTCCGACGCTATTACCAACCTTATACTGAACGGCGATAAGGTATTCAGCAATGGTGAATACCGTAAAATAAGTTACATTATAGAAGACGTAAGCAGTGGAAAAATATTACAGGCGGGAGCCAGCCCTGGAACGGGTGATTATTACTTTGATGTGAATACCCGCCAGGTAAGTTTTAATGGGGTATATGCCAACAAAACGCTTTTTCTGCGCATTGCCTATACTGTTATCAGCGCACTGTATAACGGTATATATAACAATGCACCGGAATATATGAATGGCTATTACCTGAATAAGGAAACGGCTCCTGATTTAATTGTGCAGTATGAAACAGATTATAGTAACTGGTCGCTTAATTATACCGATGCCACAGGAAGGATCATAGCTACGGTGTCGCCCAATGAAGTGAATTGCAATGACTACCTTACGAACACTACTTATTCTACTGTTAGTGCAAATATAGGGCTATTGAACCTGAATAACATCAGTATGAACGGGCAGTGGAAAGATGGTGACCTGAGTATTTTTCAGACAATAAATGATCCATATGGAACTTTAAATGGCCGCACGGTGGGCAGTACACAGAGTGCCCTGGTTAAACGCAGTCCTAACCGATATGGCATAGTCTATCCGGTAGATACTGCCATTGTGAAAATAGACACTGCTAATTCGCGAAAATTCTTTGATGGTATTATCCCTGAGAAAGCCCGTAATAAAGCCTCGCTTACGCCGTCTAACCCTTCCTGGCCAATTTACGATGTGAATAATACGCAAATCGGAACCTATACCAATCCGCTTACTGCTGAACTAAGTAATAGTATACAATCCATTACAATACGCACAACTTTTGAAGTGAAACTGGAGCAAAGCAATGGTTCACTTATCGCTCTTCCTAATGCAATGGTGGAAGCCGGTTTTGTTGGTGGCGAAGGTATGCAGACCAGCAAAGTTGTTAACCTTAATATGTATTATTCTGTTTATTTAAGCACAGTTAATTTAACTAATGCTGTTCGTATTCAAATTAACCGCATTAACACAGAAATACGCTTTTACGGATATGAGAATGTTTCAGAAACAGCCTGGTATCCGATGAATTCGGGCTCTTTTTCCCCTATTCCACAGGGGCAGGGTATTTCCCAATCTCTTTGGATAGAAGCCGCCACTTATATCAGTTACCTCAAAGATAATTTCATTGCGGTTATTGCTAACCATAGTTCTGTGCCAAATCATGGTATTAGCAGTAAAAACTATTATGATAAACGGGGTAGAATAATTGCGGCTGAGAGCATAGATGAAGGTAGAAGTGATTTAGTTTACGATAATGAAGACAAGATACGCTTTACCCAAAACGACAAACAACGTACTGTAAATGCCGCCACTGGCGGTATGTTCACCTATATGAATTACGACCGTGCAGGACGTGTGGTAGAAACTGGAGAATATAACCCCAGCACAGAATTTAGTGGTACAAAACTCTATTTCCAAACCCATAGTCAGTATAACAATGGCAATGCTGTGCCGTTTGGCTGTGCCTCTGTATTTTCCATTGTCGATCAATTGGATGGTGTTGACGATGCCCGTTGCTCCGCACAGCAATATACCGCCTATGATTATCCCGATGCTTCCATTCCCGCTGTACCCGGCGCACTTATTCCATATACCCAAAAGAATACAGCCGCCCGCATTAGCAAAACCTGGAATGCCAATACCAGCACCTGGTACAATTACGACAATAATGGCCGTATGAACTGGGCTTTACAAAACATCAACGGCCTTGGCTTAAAAACCACGAACTATACCTATAACCTCCTGGGGCAGGTATTACAAACTGTTTATCAGCAGGAACAAAGCACCGAGCGTTTTTATCACCACTACGAATACGATGCCAATGGCCGGATGAAAAGAGCCTACACCAGCTTTGATGGCATAAACCGTACCCTTCAGGATAATTACAGCTATTATACCCACGGCTCGTTGAAACGGGAGGAAATTGGAGGGAAACTTCAGGGGCTGGATTATGTATACACCATTAACGGGCTGCTGAAAAGCATGAACGAACCTACCCTGACCGCCGCCGCCGACCCAGGAAAAGATAGTTATGCCGGTAGTTCCAATGCAACTTTTGCCAAAGATGTGTTTGGATACAGCATTGATTATTACAACAACGATTATGTACGCAGTGGCACTGGTATACAAAGTTATAACGGCAGTATTTTTGGTGGTGCCAACAATACTTATTCCGGCTTAATCAAAGCTTTCCGCTGGCAAACCCAAATGCCATCGGGCGCTACCAACAACATGCCGGGCATACTCATGTATGAGTATAATTATGACAGCAAATACCAGTTGGCTGAAGCCCGTTTCGGAAATGCTTACGTAAACAGCGCATTACAAACAACGAACCCGCAGAATGGAACAAGCGCAGCGTTTACGGCGTATAGTGATTATTGGGTAAACGGCATAAACTATGACCTGAACGGGAATATTAAAACCATGACCCGTTATGCTACCGGTTTAGACCTTGCCAGTCAGCCACGCAAATTAGATGTTTTAACGTATAATTATGATAATCAGAAGAAGAACCGCTTGCTGTATATTACTGATGTAATTAACAATGCGGCTAAATATACCGACCAGATAGATTTGCCCAATCAGCCCAACAGTGCGAACTACCAGTACAATGCCATTGGCCAGCTTGTGGTAAACCTTCAGGAGAATACCGATATAGATTATGATGTGTACGGACAGGTAAGGGCTGTATATGTGCACGGTACCACTACCCCAAAAGTAAAATTTGAATACAACGACAAGGGTTTGCGCCATAAAAAAACAATATACAATGGCAGTGGTGTGGCCACCGATAGTTATTGGTACATATACGATGCCGCCGGTGCTTTGCTCAGTACTTATCATACCGTAATTGCCAGTGCTGTAACCACACAGGACGAATTGTTATTGTACGCTGCCTCCCGTATTGGTATTTACAATAAGAACACAGCCAAATACATGTACGAGCTGAACGACCATTTGGGTAATGTGCGTTCGGTTATCACCAACACCGGGGGTACAGCCGAAGTAATTGCCTATACGGATTATTATCCGCATGGCGGGGTAATGCCTAACCGGCAATATGTAAGTGCCGTTGGTTATAAATACGGCTATCAGGGACAGGAGTATGATGCGGAAACGGGCCTGAATAATTTTGATTTAAGGCAGTACGATGCACGGATTGGAAGATGGTTTGCGCCGGATCCCTACGGACAGTATCATTCGCCTTATCTGGCTATGGGGAATAATCCGGTAAGCAGTGTTGACCCGGATGGTGGGCAGACTATTGGCATGGGGGGATATTTTGGAGAAATTCCTTTAGATAACTATTATGCAGGTACGGATTATTATGGGCTTGGTGAATTCAACTACCTAACTTCACAAGATAGACAATATCAGATGGATGCAATAGGAACATCCCATGGCGCGACGGATGCAAGTGAGATTTTTCAATTAGTAAATTTATTTGGTTCAGTCGATAGAAATGGCAAACGGTATACTTATAATAAGAATAAGGATGGCTACGGATGGTATCAGAAAATAACAGGAACTGGTGGCACTCCATATCAAGCTAATGCAGGAATAATGGGCACAACAGCTGATGGAACGACAGAGGTTAGCATTGAAGCTAATTTTTCGCTGGACATCTGCGAAAAATTCATTCTATGTGCTTATGTAAATGATTGGGCTAATTTTGAAAAATTTAGAAAGTCGAAACGAGCATTTCAGGAATATGGTGGAGATGGAAGCGGCAGCTTAGTGGATAATACAATTTATGGACTTAACGAAATTAATAAATTTAACCCTTGGGCAAACGCTGCTGATGCCATTAATGGGTATGTTTATGATACAGACAGGCATGGAAAACCTGTTACTGGTTTTGAAAACGGGATGAACACTTTAGGAGCTATACCTTTGTTAAGTGTTGAGTCTGGAGTAACAAAGACCGTAGTAACTGAAGAGGTATCAGCATTAATGAGGGTTCAAGCCGCTAAGGGGGGAACCCAATTCTTAAGTGCAGCTCCCGGCAAATTAACACAACAAGGCTTAGAGCATATTGTTGCTAGACATTGGTTCACAAGTGGAGCAAAGGGAGCTGGAAAATTTGCAGAAGGTATGACTGCGCGTAGTCTAAAGGAGATGATTCAAACTACGACTACTCAAGGAGTATTTAGAGCAAATACATTTGGAAGAGCTGGTACTATAGCTGAATATAATTTCGGTAGAGTCATAGGCACAACTTCAGGCGGAGCCCCAGCTAGTAGCATGAGAGTAGTCTTAAATCCTAACGGTAATGTCATTACAGCTTTCCCATTTTAAATCACAAATCATGTTTGAAATCAACTACAATTTTTCTATTGATAATTCCCAAGATGTCGCCAAAGCGGATGAGACAACTTTAAGATACAATCTTTTTTTAGGTAGTCTAATCTTAAAAAAGGGGAATAATTTAATTTCGATCGATTGGGACTGGGTACCACTTTTAGATTTTGCTTTGTGCTTACTTACTATATGTAATAGTCTAGTACAAAAAACTAGTGGGAAAGAAGAATTTGAATTTACTGAATCCGAAGCAAAAATAATTTTTCAAAGGGATGGTGATACAGTTAGAATAACTACTTCATTTTCTACTGAAATTTTAGAAATGAATTTTGAGGACTTTCAAAAAGCTACTAGGAAATTTTATAAAGATGTTATTTTTGATGTCCTGGGAAAGAACCAAGTGTTAAAAAATAATACAACGTTCTTGGGGTATCTAAATGAGGCTGAAAAAATGTAGCACAAGCCGCTAAGGGGGGAGGAAGGGTGTTTTGGTCTGGTGGTAATACTGCGAAAAATGCTGCGGAAGCCTTCGCCAAATCTAACGGAATGAAGACTTTGGAAATGACAACAGGTGGTAGAATTATGACAACATTGAATCCAGTTTTACCAAGGTCAATTTCAAGTCCAATCTGGAATAGGATGTCTGCAAACTTTGCAAACGGGGCGAGAGGTTCAGTTAATGTATTTCATAATGCTACGGACGGTATTCGCTTAAATAGTGTTTGGGGAACAACAGAATATCCTATTCTTAATAACAATAACGTCAATATTTTCTACCATAATGTTTTTAGATAAAAAATCAGGCAATGATAACACAAGAGAAAATTAAAATATACAACAGTTTTCAAGGTGACATTGATGGGTGGGCTCGTATGGGCTCCAAAAAAGAAAAAGCTATAATGAGCGATGGGGACTGGTCTTTACTTGATGGTTTGGTACAAGATATACAGATAGTAAAAAAAGGACTTGCCTCTAAAGAGTTTTCAGATACCCTTCAAAGAAGATTAGTAGAAAATTGTGATAATCTTGAAACTATTAATCAGCTTAGAAAAGTAGCAGATAAGCAATGAGTTTTTATCAAGGAATAAAAAATTGGCTGATAAGGACATTTATTGTTCTTATCAGCTTTTTGTGTTTTATAGCATCTTCAATTTCCATTTCAGCAAATTCACTCACCTACGAGCATGCGTATCGTAATTACCCTTTAATTGATGTAAAAAATGTAGATGAAACAAATACAACTACGAAGCAAAATATAAAAGATGCTATAACAGTAATGCAGTTTACTTGCAAAAGTGAGAGTGATTTGGTAGATTATGGAAACTTGGCTAAATGCTGTGAGGCTAATGCCGCTAAGGGGGGACAGAACGTTTATAGAGCTGTAGATACTGCTGAATTAGCAGTAATTAAAAGTACTGGTAAATTTTCTTTGCAGGTTGGTGGTGTGGAAGCAAAGTATTTTGCAAAGTCCAAAACTGGAGTTGCTACCTTTAACCGGACAAAAAAGTTAAGCC
>JACCDG010706787.1_pt1 | contig 24619 bp, 35 predicted proteins | sample 7442471 | NCBI WGS metagenome assembly JACCDG01 (sample SAMN15323444, study PRJNA562643) | freshwater metagenome | isolation source: river surface water | place: USA:Blue River Watershed | collected 2017-08-17 | reverse complement strand
CCGTGACGGGCAATTGATAAACACAAAAAGCAGGTCCGGAGATAAGGGCTTTAAGCTCGTAAAGGATGCGGAAAAGATATTCTACAACCTAGACGGGATAAAAGGAAAGAAGGAATTTTACATCGTGGAGGGTGAAATCGATTGCCTCACCTTCCTGCAGAACGGAATTAGCAATGTAATCAGCGTGCCGAACGGGGCCACCAAGGGCCAGAACAATTTGAGCTATCTGGATAACTCATGGCGCTATTTTGAAGAAGTTGAAAAGGTTTACATCTGTACGGACCATGACGAAAACGGGGAGAACCTAGCCAACGAGCTGGCCCGCAGGATAGGCGTTGAGAAATGTTACCGAATGGACCTGACCCCACACAAAGATGCGAACGAACAATACTGCAAAACCGGAAAACTTGATTTAAGCCGTTTTAAGCCATTCCCGATCACGGGGGTATATTCTATCGAGGACCATTGGGATAGTTTCCTGAACCTATTAAAGAATGGGTTTCCGGTGGGATGGAAGCCTAGGGGTGAACTAGGTAAGCATATTTCATTTTTTCCGGGGTATACCACTATCATAACAGGCATACCGGGCCACGGCAAAAGCGAGGTTTTGGACCAGATTCTAATCCAGCTATCGATCGATTACAACCTTCGAGGCGGTTTCTTCACCCCTGAGAACTGGCCCACGGAGCTACACATCATCAAGCTGGTTGAAAAGTTAATAGGTAAATCAGCGTTTAAGTGTAATGGGGTAGAACTAAACAAAGCTAAAGAGTTTCTTTCCGATCGGGCCTTTTGGATTTATCCGGAAGAAGGCTATCAACTTGAAACAGTCCTAAACAAGATCAGGCAGGCGGTTCTTAAACACGGTATCCAATGGTATGTTATCGACCCTTGGAATAAATTGGAGCATCAGGACGATTCAACGAACTATGTTAGCCGATGTCTGGACCTGATAAGCAACTTCAACAAAAAGAACGGCACTCATGCCTTTATTGTGGCTCATCCTACCAAGATGAAATACAACCAAGAGCATGAACAGTACGAGGTCCCGGGCCTTTATGATATTAGCGGAAGCGCAAACTTCTATAACAAGGCAGATATAGGGCTTTCAATGTATCGCGAAAAAGAGCAGTACACCAATAGTTTGTACATCCAAAAGGTTAAATTTAAGTTTTGGGGAGAACCTGGCAAGGTTACCTACCGATGGGACCAGACGAACGGAAGGTACTGCGAATATGGGGTGGACCCGACAAACTGGATAATTCAACCAAGACAAGGGACAATTTATGAAGATGATGAAACCCCATTTTAAGGAATGGCAGGAATCTGGTAGTTTGCTATCGTTTGATGAATGGTGCCTATTATGACAGTCAAGCAAAAGCTTATTGATTTATTAGAATCAAAGGAAGCTATACCCTCCCATTCAGGTAGGTACAAAGTGTTGTTATACCAAGACTTCCTGTCGATTGGCCTACGTCCAACTATTGAGTATGGAGAGAAGTATTGTGATGTAATATACGCCAGAACTGTTTTTAGAAAAATGGGATATAGAGTTATAGTAGGCGCTCATGGGGTATATGTTAACGAGCATGTAAAAAATTTTTAAAATAATTTAGTAACATTTTAGGAATTACGGATTTAATTTATACCTTTGGATCACTAAAACGAAACGGAAACTAAAAAACATTATTATGACAGCTTTTCAATTTGTAATCGGCACAATCTTATCAACCATTGTAATTCTATTTTCTTCCTTGGCAATTGGGGTTGTTGTAAAAATTGTTAGAAATGAGACTAATTGCAATTTCTTTTATAACGAAAAAAGCAAATAGCAATGAAAGACTACCTAATTACCGCAGAACAGGCGCAAAAATCAAAGATTGATTTACCTAACGGTTATGACGGGTTTAAGATCAATTACGGTCAGCTATGCCAGTTGATCGAGGAACACGCTCCGCAAACGGATTTTTTGATGTTGAAAAACCTCATCAAAATGTCGTGGATCAACAAGCTTCAAAGAAAGGGATACTACGTTAATTTCTTTGAAGAATTTAGAACTAAGCAATCGTTTACCCTGATTAGTTGGGACGCTGAACACATGAAAGTAGGCAAAGAGCTAAACAAGAAAAAATAAACCGCGGGATGGCGTAATCCAAACACTAACAGAATGAAAAAGTTATATTTAACTTCATTCAAGATTGCTAACCAGAATGGTGAGCATCAAGAACAAAGAGTAGTAGTGGTGACCAAAGAAGACAGGGATGTCTACTTAAATCACAACAAGATTGTTGACGACTTTGATTTGAACATTGCTTCAATCAAAGTTCAAAAGTTTGTAAAGCAACATTTTCCGGACAGCAAATTAGTCGCGCACCATGTCCACAGAGCGATTGATATTGGATTAGAAGAAAGTGATGTGCTGGGATTTCATAACCAGAATTTCAAAAATGTAATGGATGCGTTACGGGATGCCGAAGATCACAACAAGAAACTTTATAGTATGCTTACAGATAAGGCAGCATCATCGCTAACACCTGATGAGTTTTCTCAGTTTGAGGTTGTTAGAAATCGAGTATATAAGTGTTGTGGAACCGTAAGGAGGTCGCGTAAGAGCCTCCATTTATTAAACCTTAAAAAAAGACTATGAATCAAGTAATACTCAACAAAGACGCCAGCACATGGCCAAGGATAAAAAAGTATTGGGAGGACATGGGAGTGCAAATTCCTCATTATTTAAATGAAAATGGTGCGTGTACAAGAACCTTTGTAGTTGGCAATAATGAATCCGTATACCTCGGAGCTATAAATGACACATTTGCCGCATGGAATCTTATGGAAGTCCAAGCCGCCAACGCTGAGATAATCGAACTGCCCGAGGAGAAAGAAGAAAAGAAGTATCCTAGGGTGATGTGGGTGTGGGATAATTGGGAAACAACTGTTTTTAAAAGAGTTGTGCTTAGAAGTAACCCTAGAAGAGATAGCCGCATGGAAGGGCGTAAGTGTTGAACAGGTGAAAATTAGTAGAGTATGGAATGGATAAGCGTCAAAGACAATCCTCCAGAAAAAGGGGTTACGGTAATCGTCTATTTAAAAAGCGGGGTTATGACACTTGGATATAGGCCAAAATTAAAAGAAAGAGAATTGCTTTGGCAACTTTTTGGAGATATGAACGCTATAACCGATTTGAATTTAGACTTGCCCTTGTATTGGATGCCACTACCAGAGCCCCCAAAACCATGAACACCCTCTACACGATAACCATTAATAGGCGCAAGTATGTGACGACTAGCTTGTTTCGAGCATATCGCTTTTCTTTTAAATGGAGAGGTTATATTTCATGGGATACATCCAAACCAGCCACCGAAAAAATACCTAACGTGATAGCTGTATGACCGAACTATACAAGCAGAATATCAAAGAAATAGCCGAAATAAAACTAACCGCTACTGAAATAGTCGAAGCTATTCAAGATGCCAAGCTAAAGAAATGGTTTCGGGAAAGAAATAAGGAGTATTGGGAAAGACTTGAAGGGGTTAAGGAAACGATAACTAAATAAATAATTATATGGGATTCTTTTCAAACATTATTAGTGCAACTGTTAAGGTGGCATTAACCCCTGTTGCGACTTTAAAGGATGTTGTAGATGTGGCAATAGGCCAAGAGCCTGAGAACACAAAAGACCTTTTAAAGTCCGCTGGAGAGGATTTTGAAGATGCTATTGATGATGCGACAGGGAATTAGATGAAGAAATACACCCGCGTATTCCTCAAGTATTACGGCTACGATGTAAGCGACTTCATCCCGTGCCTTGGTTGTGGCTGCAAAAGTGTGGACATTCACCACCTTGAGCCACGGAGTAAGCGTAAGGACTTGGAAAACGAGCCGTCAAACCTTGCTGCACTTTGTCGAGAATGCCATGTAAAAGCAGAAACAAATAAGGAGTTTAACGAAGAACTTAAACGATTGAAAAATGAAAACACTAGAAGACTTTAATGGAACTAAGGGGCATGAATATGACTGTTTTTCAGGAATTGGTGGAGCGTTCACTTTAACTTATAGACATGGAAGCAAAGAAGAGGCCGAGGCCAACGCTAAACTATTCGCTAACTCCTATAAGCTACTGGAGGCGGCTGACAGTTTAACCCAGTTATTCAAAGGAGCACACGAAACATACCCAGAGCTGAAATCACGACTTGAGAAGTTAGAACAAGCAATACAGGACTGTTTATGAAAGCATTTATTGAAATATCAAAGCTAACTAGGAAAGTTTACCGTGAAAACCTTCCGTTTATAGCCGTTATGTGCCGCAATGTTATGCGCGATTCTGTAAAAGAACGGGTTGATAAGTACATCAAATTTAAAGAAGCGGCTTATACCGCATGATTATGACCCATTTTATCCATATTTTTTTCTAGATTTACATGGTAGTTTCATAGCGTTTAGGGGAAAAGGGGCAAGCCAGACGGGCGAGTCCCTTTTTTTGTTTAAATTACTTACATTTGCAATATGGCAGCACCCGAAGGAAATCAGTTTTGGAAATTAAGATCAAAGAGCGGAAGGGATAAGATATTTGAATCCCCTGAAAGTCTATGGAAAGAATGTGAGGCTTATTTTGAGCTAACAGATAGCCGTAAATGGATCAAGACTGAGTATAACGGCAAAGATGCAATTAAATGCGAAGTGCCTACAGAGACGCCTTACACATGGACAGGGCTTTATTTGTACCTAGATATTGACCATTCTACTTGGGATTTGTACGAAAAGCGACAAGAATTTATCGCTATTACTACGCGCGTGAGGCAAATAATCTATACCCAGAAGTTCGAGGGCGCTACTGTGGGAGCTTTTAATGCGCAAATAATATCCCGCGACCTTGGCTTAAAAGATTCAACTGAGGCCAAAACAGATGGGAAATTAGAGGTAACTGTAAAGTATGAAAAAAGAAGTAATACTGCCGGAGCTTCACAGTAACCAAGAAAAAGTAAAGAGCGAGGCCGAACGCTGGAACGTTTTAAACTGCGGCAGGCGCTGGGGTAAATCAGTTTTAGCCACCGATCTAATTTGCGAAACCTCAATAATGGGCTGGCCAGCCGGTTACTTTGCCCCAACATACAAACTTTTAGAAGCAACATTTAAAGAGACTTTTTCAATCTTAGAGCCTATTGTTTCCAGAAAGCACGACAACCAGTTTATCGAGCTGATGACGGGAGGCATGATTGAATTCTGGTCATTAGACAACCCAAACGCAGGCCGATCCCGAAAATACAAACGAGTAGTAATTGATGAGGCAGCCTTTGTAAAGGCTCTTTGGGAAGCGTGGACAAAAGGTATCCGCCCAACATTGACCGATCTAAAAGGGGATGCGTGGTTTATGTCAACCCCGCGCGGTAAGAATGATTTTTATAAGTTATACATCCGTGGAGTATCAGGCGAAAGTGATTGGAGAAGCTGGCAAATGCCCACCTCCACTAATCCTTATATTGACTTATCAGAGCTTGACGATGCTAAAAGAGATTTACCGCAGGCGGCCTATAATCAGGAATATGAGGCCTTGTTTAGCGATAACGTGGCCAACCCATTCGGGATAGACTTCATCGCCAAATCAATCAGGCCACTATCCAAGCGCCCCACAGTTGCTTATGGGGTAGACCTTGCCAAGTCCCATGACTGGAGCGTTATCGTTGGACTGGATGATATTGGCCAAGTTACTCACTTTGACCGATGGCAATCTGATTGGGATCAAACCACAAGGCGAGTGATTCAAACTATTGGGCGCGTTCCAGCGTTCATTGATAGTACGGGAGTAGGTAACCCGATTGTTGAAAACGTTACGCGATCATGCCCTGAAGCGGAGGGGTTTATTTACACCTCAAAATCAAAGCAGGAAATAATGGAAGGGCTTGCAAGTTCATTGCAAAAAGCTGAACTTTACCCCATTGAAGAAATGCGCGACGAGTTGGAGTCTTTTGAGTTTGTCTACTCACGGACAGGGGTAAGGTATAGCGCACCCGAAGGCATGCACGATGATATTGTTAACGCGCTGGCATTGGCTAACGCTAAAAGATCGAAACCTAAAATAAAACTTAGAGTCCTATGATACAATTTTACTACAAAAATCGTTGCGGTTGGTTTAGAATATTTGGCATAGGATTGAGGTGGAAAGACACCCGTATTTATCGGCTATGGTTTAGTGAGCGCGTATTGAACAAGGGTTTGCAAATTGGCGTTTGGCGTATTGGGATACTTAAAAAAATGTAACTATGAAAACACTACTATTCTGGATTTGTGTAATCGGTTTACTTCCCATCGTTGCGGCTGGCTTTCTTTGTGCCATTCCCGCCATAGCATTTTACAAGGGTTTCGAGTTGGCCAAGTCAATGATTGATAGCGGAAAGCTGTGATTACCCTCATCCTAAACGGTCGCGAAAAGGTACGATGTCCTGCGGGCTGGCATGAGTTAACCGTAGACATGGCTCAACAGATAGCGCAATGGTCCGGTGATAAGATCGAATTATTCAACATTCTGACGGGCACGAGTTACGCCAAGATCAAAGCCGACACTTCGCTTGGTTCTGCTTTCTTCGATGCGATAAATTTCGCTTACTTCCCCGCGACGGTGGCAAATGAACCGTTGCCAAAAGTTCTAAGGATTGACGCTGGCCACATAATTGAGATACCTAAAAAGGTTGGCAGCCTGACAATCGGTCAAGCCATTGCGGTTCGGGAACGATTGGAGCGGGTGGAAAAAAGACTATCGGAAACTCCAAAGACTTACTTCTTCAAAACAAGCAAAGAGGAAATTGGAGTAAGTTACTACGAGGAGGCGATCAGCTTTGCGGTAGCAGTCTACCTTCAGCCGTTATACGATAAGGCAGAGTTCGATTTAAACAGGGCTAAGAACTTGGAGCAATTCATCTTAACGATGCCAATTACCCTGATCTATCCGATTGGTTTTTTTTTGTTAAGTCAACACTTGAAATCTGGCAAAGGATTAATTCAAGCCTTTCAAGCGATGCTTTGGGATTTGAAGCAGAGATTAGGCGGCAAGCAAGCGAAAACTCGGAAATAGAAAAGTTGAATCCGGTTAAGGATTTACTAGTAATAAAAAAGTTGGCGAAAATGTTTAACTTAGACCCCGATATAATTTACTTGAAGTCAGCCGATTGGTGCTTTGCGTGGTTGATTACTGATAAGTTGGAACGGGAATATCAGGAACGATTTAACGAGGAGTACAAACGAATAAAAGACAATACAAAATGAAGCAACTAACCAAGGAGCAGCACGAGGCTATAAGCCAATGGCTAAAAAAAGTATCAAGTGATGATTTCAATCTTGCTTATGAGTTCAATAAAGAATTTGAACCAGCCTGCTGCGACTCATGCGCGGACGGGAAGGCGTGCGAGAGTGAGCCGGAATTTAAGCTAATCAATCAATGGGCGGAGGAGACGGCTAAGACCGTAAATGATAGATTGATTTTTGGAGTTTCTTATCTTGAGATTAAGGACAGATCGGTAAAAAGGATTGATCCAACGCAGATAAGGTTTTCGCAAGAATGGACAAAGAGCAATCCGACAGTCCGTTACCCAGTATTTACCGAAACTTACTTAGAAACTAAGGAAAAAGTAGATCGTATCATTAAGCCAGAAGCCAGTGTTGACCGCCATCCAGAAGAAACCACGGGTGAGCTTATGAGGGGTGTAGAAATAGATGAAGATCAGGCTGTAATTGACGAGAGGGAATATCAAGAAAGGCTGAAATTTTGGGAAATGCTAGGCAAAATGGGCGGAGGTCACGAAATCAGCATCGACCGAATCCCAGAAGAAACCGCTGGCGAGTACATGGGTAGAGTAGCCACAATCAACGGAAGAAAATGAACAATTTCAAAGAACTTGTTTCGCTTTGCAAGGCAAGCGTAAGCATATCAGTAAACGAGCATAAGGACACCTATCAAAAACTTGAGCATTACCTCTTTGAAATCACAAAGCCAGAGGACGATATACCTAAAGAGGTGCTTGACGAAATGCTAAAAAGAGACACCATAGTAGAGGTTCGTGCTTATCCTGATAGTCCGGTTGGATTTATTCAGGTGTACCATTACGATATTGATGCAGCTATTGATAGTGTTTTAAAGCTGATAAAGGAATGAAGGTATCAGAACAAGCCAAAACCATAGCCGAGTCAATCGGGTGCGAGTTCTTCGATGGAACCATGGAAGAGCTAAACATGGACATCGAGCGGGGCGAGATAAGCAAGGATTCATGGATATTCGGGCTTGTATTGCCGCAAATTTTAACCGACACCGCAAACGATGATAACCCAACGGTTGAAACTACCTACCCGCTTTCAGCCTTTGTTTGCCGCCAATCGGACACGCCAACCAGCGACCACCGTACCCGAGATATGCAGTCCACTTACGATGCTGCCTTAGTTCTTGCCCGTAAGTTTGTGCATAAATTCACAGAACTTGAAGCGGTAAGGGGTCAGCCTAAAAAGATTGCCTACCCGATAATTGACAGTCACCAATTGAGCCAGACATACGGCTTAGACCTTCATCTGTTCGGGGTTGGTATTCAGTGCGAGTTTATTATTTCCGAGGGCTTAACGGGGTGTGAGTTATGATCTATACACGCGGCTTCAAGTCAAAAGAAGAATGGAGAGAAAGTAAATCAAAGCCCTTTGTTTCCGGACTTGATTACTTTAAGTATAAAGAAACCGACATTGTACCGTGTTTTTATAGTAAAAATTGCACCGAGTTCAAAAGAAATAGGCGGCGGAGAAAAGACTCCACCTAAATAGGGTCGGAAATCTTGTAAGAACGAGTTCATTGATAAAGCCAATATGACCACCACCGAAGCCCTCGACACCTTTTTTAAGTCCATTGTCGGCCAAATAAGAACCGATCAGGGCGCGAAGGGTATTACCTCAAGCGGTCGTAGTTCGGACTCCCTAGCGTACGGGGTGAGTGAATCAGGCGGCCAACTAACTGGATCAAATTACTTTTACTGGCAGATAGTCGGAAGGAGGCCGGGCAAGTTTGCGCCACCGGAAGCAATCGAACAATGGATCAGGGACAAAGGAATAACCCCACAAGGCAAAAACACTATTAAACAATTAGCCTTCCTGATTAACCGAAAGATGGCAACCAAGGGCACGGACATATTCATTGGCAAACGCTCAGGGCTTTCGTTCGATCAGATTGTAGATAAAAATATGTCAATACTTTTGGGTAATATTGCACAATCAAAAGTAAAAGAGGTTAGCACATTCTTAAAAACCGAATTGCAGAAATGAGCCTAACAGTCACCCAACGGCCTAGCACAACCATAAGCGGTAATACCTCCAAATGGAACGCGGCTAAAAATCCGATCGTTTACAAAATGCAGCGTAAAGATTACAGCATCACAGCGGTAACGGATAGCGGAGGAGCTTTAAGGATCACGGTAAACACTAACTTGGTAACGCTCACAACAGCTCAAGGCGGCGTTGTTTTGTCAGGGCATACTATGTGGGTTGCCACAGACAACGGTGTTTATAATGGGCTCTACACGGTAGCCACGGTTACTAACGCTGCTAATAGTGTGGTGACATTTACGGCTGGAACCTATATTGCAGCGGCAACAACTGGGTATATAAATTTAATGCGAAGAATAAACTATCGCGTTCGTGTTGACATCTACAATGCGGCCAATACTCTAATCCAGACCGCATCCTATTCTCCAGATAAAGCAGGGCTATTGCAAGCCGATGTTTCAACGCCAATACTCAATACTTTATCCGTTGACAATGTTGCGGATTATGTGACCGGATTTGTTACTCAGGATGAAACCACGGCTTACGTTAAATTCTACATCAAGTATTTAGAAATCTGGAACTCCAGCGCGGAGACAGAAACCAACGATTCTGCAAATCAATTTTTTGCCTTATACGGTGCCCGTCAAATCGGGGATTTATACGGTGGCAATTTAGCGGAGTATGTAAACTACGAAGACGCCACCCCGTTGGCTGTATTCCTTACAAAGTTCACACGCCCGAGCGTTTGGCGGGGTTACCCTTTCAGTATTCACACTATCACAAGCGATAACCAAACCACAAATTCAAATTTCAGAATTGAGTACTTTGATTTAGCCGGATCGAGCATAAGCTCAAATGTAGTAACCAAGGCGGCCAACGCTGGGGAGTTGATTAGATTCAGTCCTAACAACGCTTTAGCTATCCCTTCCAATGCGGCAACGGTTCAAATTAGATACGAACGAACGGGGATAGTCGTACTGTCTCAAACCATTACTTGTGACATCAAAGACCCTTGCTCGAATCCTATTCACCTTTATTGGCGTAATTCATTAGGCGGTGATGCGTTTTGGATGTTTGACTTTAACCAGACGTATTCCTATCGTTACGACAATGGCCGCAAGGCTGAAAGATACGTCCTATTTGCGTCCAATCTGACCGACAATGAGTTCGATGCCATCAACGATTTAAACACGCTGGGCGAAGTTTATAACCCCGCTTACACCGAGCTTACAACATCGGTCAATAAGTCACAGGCACGGATCGGAGCACAGGTTTACATGATGGATGCAACAGGCAAAAAGACGGGTGTAATCGTGATACCCACGGAGATAAGCACAAAGACACGTTACAGCCGTAATAAAATACAGATCACTATTGAACTGCCAGAGATTTATTAAATGGACGTTGTTTACATAGATTCGCAAATCATCGACCTTGACCCAAAGACTACAATAGCGTGGACTATCCAGCGTGTAGATATTGGCGACCTATCGAAAAACTACATCTCATTTTCCAACACTATAAAAGCAGCGGACACCGAAAGGAATAATCGAATATTTCAAAACGCAAAGTTTACCAACTCGGAGGGATTGTTTCAATACTCATTTCAAGATTGCAAAGTAGTTCAAAACGGGGTTGATACAATTGTAGGCAAGTCCCAGATAATCGGTTTCGATGGCGAGTTCTACACGATTGTTATTTACGATTCGTTTGTTTCCCTCACCTCGTTACTGGAAGGTAAAACATTGGCCAATTTGTACTACGGTAATATCTCGTGGCTGGCAGCCGGCATAGATTCAGCCCGTTTGAATACTAGTGAGTTTATTGCAGCCGTTATGAACTGGGGGCGCGATCCTATTTATGAGGCTAATTACTTCTTGCCTTGCTATTTCTACAAGGATGTTATCAGTAAAATATTTCAATTAGCCGGATACACTCCGAGTGGGTCAATCCTATCAAATACCGACTTCACGGATTTAGTCTGCACTCCTTTCGAGCGGTTCAAGTACACCAACGATTACAGCAAGATAACCAAACCAACAGCCGACCTTATCGAGTTAGCGGTGGCGGCAAGCGGATCATTCAAGCCGACATTTGACACCGGGAACATTACCCCATATACAGGCAACGGAATTATAACGGCCGAGCTTGTAATTGAGTGGACGAAAGACCCTTCATCAACATCTAACATCGTTGTCCGATTGGTAGGCAGAACAAGCGGCACAATCTTTGGATCAGGCGCGCCAATTACGGGTAACATAAGCACCAATCAGGTCTACGAGTTTACCGACATTACCCCGGTTATTTCGGAGACATTAGAGATTGAATTGGTCTACACTAAGGACGCGTCTTACCCTAGCGATCTTGTAGACATTCAGGTATTGCAGGGCAGCACATCTATAAACTTTGATTGCGCAACCGTCAACCGTGGAAATCCTAGATGGTCAGAGCTTACTGGAAGCGCAAGCCTTTCGAGTGTTCTTAAAGACTTCTTTGTTAGGTTTGGAATTATCTACCGAATCGAGGGTAATATTATTCACCTAAAAACGCTTGAAGAGATAGCCACCGACACGGCAGGCGCGGTAGACTGGACAAATAAGCGGGTCAATAAAAAGAGGTCAGGGGTAGAGTTTAAACTAAACTACGCGCAGTCAAACTATTTTCTTCATGGTGACGATGTTGCTGATAAATTCCTTGGATCAGGCACGCTATCAATTGTAAACACCACTCTAAAATCCGCTCAAGATTTCTTTACTTCCGTTTTTGTAAACGTTCGCAGATGGACGGGAATAGGTTACGAGGTAATGAGTTCACCGATGTACGATTCAACATCTACCGGAATAGATGATGTTAAGAATAACGCCCCGTTAATGATCGGCACTTTAAAGGCCAGAACTACCGAGGCAGCAATAACATTCAACGCGACCCCTAGGACTGATTATAAACTTGCTTATCATGCGGACGTAAGCCAAACGAAAGACACTTCATTCAGATATTTTCTTTCAAAATTCTATACTACTTTGTCGCTGGCATTACAGAAAAACAAGGTATGCAAGCATGAGTATTTATTGAATGAAATGGACATAGCGAACTATGATCCTCACAAGATGATATTTGATAGCGGTTCTTATTACCTGATCAACAAGATTCAATTCAGGAGCGGAAAGATTACAACGGTAGAATTATTCAAGATTCAATAAAGAGGCGATGGCAAAAGAAGAGGTATTGATCGACATTCAAATAGATGAAGGCGAGAGTGTTGAGTCTATTAATTCGTTACGGGCAGCGGTCAGGGAAATGACCAAGGCGCGGAATGAGGCCAATCTACAAACAGCAGAGGGTCGGGCGCAAGTTCAATCGCTTAATCAGGCTATTGATGCTAACAACGCAAAGATAAAATCAAATATTGATGCGCTTACAAAGCAGAAAATGAATGTTGGTAATTATACCAAGTCAATTCAGGATGCCATCCCGATGCTAGATCAGTTTACCGGAGGCGCGGCAAGCGGGGCGCAAGGTTTATTGGCAATGACCAAACAGGCTCTTGCGTTTATTGCTACTCCTTTGGGGGCTGTTATCGCTGCAATTGGTTTAGCTGTGGCTGGATTAACCGCATACTTTAAAGGCAGCGAAGAAGGGCAAGACAGGCTTGCCAAGATTACGGCTGTGCTTGGGGTGGCCATGAGCAAGCTGCAAGTTGTTTTTGAATACGTTGGCGAGGCCGTGTTTAATGCTGTTACAGGGGTGGGTTCAATGACCGATAAGCTAGGCATATTTGGAGTTGCTTTAGATGTCGCGCTCACACCTTTAAAACTTTTATACGAAGGCCTTAAATTAATTGCCGACTATACTGGCTTTACTAAACTTGTAGAGGACACGGTTAAGGAGGGTGAAGCCATAGCAGACCTATACGATAAGATTGAGGCCAGAGAAAACGAGTTAGTAGTTCTTCGGGCTGAGACAAGCGCAAAGGTTTTGGCTTTAAGAGAAGAAGCGATAAAGCAAGAAGGCGCAACAAAGGAAGCGACTATAAAGCAAGCGATTGATTTAGAGAAGGCCTTAGCTCAAGAGGAAAAAAAGAATCTGATTGACAAATTAGCCGCTTTCGACATGGAGGCAAAGGCAACAGGCGCGCTTACTGAGGAGCAAAAAAAGAAACGGGCTGAATTGGTAGCCGCCATTATTAGCGCGGAATCTCAAGGCGCGCAAGCCACAATCAAATTTCAAAAGGAGATTGAAAGGCTTTCGGAAGAGTCCAGCAAAAAAAGAATTGAGATAATCAAAAAGGAGAGTGAAGAAAAAATAAGAATACTATATGAAGAACGTGACTCAAGAATTGAGCTTGACAGGCAGCTAAGTCAAACGCTTGACGAATCAGGAAATGCCGAAATAGCAAAGCAACAGGTAAAGAATCAAACCGAGCTGCAAGCTGAAATTGATAAGCTGCAACAAATGGCGGCAATCAATGCCGAGGCTTACGCCATGGAAGATGAGATCGCCACCCAAGGCACAGACTCAGATATTGTCAGAACTGAGCAGGAGCTTGCTAGATTTGTTAGAAAAAAAGAGAATGAGGTCAAACTAACCCAAATGACCGAGCAGCAAAAGATCGGCATTGTATCCGGGGCGGCAGGTCAGTTCTCAAAGATAATAGGCAAACAAACAGCCGAGGGAAAGATATTTGCAACCATTCAGGCACTGGCGGACACCTACGCGGGCGCGAACGCTCAATTGAAACTCCCGTTCCCGTACAACTTATTTGCAGCCGGAACAACTATCGCAACTGGCCTTTTCAACGTCAAGGAAATAAACGGATTCGCAGATGGGGGTATCGTTCGTTCTGGATTTGGTTTGCCTATCACCAGATCGAACGGTGATAATGTACTAGCAACTGTTAAAACGGGAGAGGTAATTTTAAACCAGAGGCAGCAATCAGCTCTAGGGGGGGCAAGCACATTTCGATCTATCGGGGTGCCGGGCTTTGCAGAGGGTGGAGTAGTTGGCTTCCCTTCTTCCGTGGTTGACAGCTCAACAAGTTCACCTTTTGACCTTACCAGACTTGAGCAAACAATAGCAAGTTTGAAAGTGCGTGTGGCCGTTGAAGATATTAACGATGGCCAAAAGAACTACGCAGAAATAACCGAGAGAGCGCAATTTTAGCCTATGACCAAACTAAGACAATACTTTGAGGACGGTACTATTATGGAGCTTGTGAAAGTTGGCTTTGTTGCTCCATCGAAACTGAATTACCCCGTCTATGTCCAGTGCGTTTCCGAGTACATGCAGCGCGGGATGTCAAAAACTGAGGCGGTAATGGAGACTTCAATAAAGTGTAAGGTTTGTGAATCGACAGTTTGGAAGTCGATCAAGATCATCCAATAATCAAAGAGGCCAGCCACAAAGGCCAGCCCCCTTCTAAGACTTAGACATCCCACTACGAATGTGCGTAGCAAAATTACTGTAAAAAATTGTAAAGTGCTAGTGGCCGTGATTTTTTGATTGAAGAGATCCTTTTGAAAATGTAAGGTCTTTTTTAGCATTTAGATCGTTACGTTTTGCCTTCATCGTTTTTAGTTTACCTAAATCTACAGAGGTAGGAATCATACCGTTAGCAAATTTAGCCTTTACCCTATTATGTATCTTTTCGTAAGATTCATTTTCCCCAATTTGGAACACGTTAATTTTATCCTTTTTGAAGGCTTTGTAAATCTCCTTATCAATGCCCGGCTTTTGTATTCTTTCCTTAAACCTTAATTGGGCTAAAACATCCTCAGTAAAAGAAACTTTCTCCATGTTAAAGTAAAGGAATTCTAAATAAGATAAATACTTTAAGTCAAGTAATTTCTGCACTGTCCAGCCGCGATATTTACCATCTGCAAATACAGATTTTGCGGTCATTGTTCTTAATTTGATTGACTCCATAGTAGTTGAGTAACAGTTTAAACTTTGGCTTAAATTTACTGTAAAAATACGTAAAGTAAAAATATGTTAATCCCATGCGAATTTTACGCGCATGGGGGAGATCAATATCATTGGAGAGATCACACCGGACACGCTTGTAAACGTGTTGGCTCAGGCTCGTGCCATTCCATCTGATTCAAAAGAAATTACCGTAAACATCGACAGCCCCGGAGGTAATGAGGCGGTATCCGATAAGATAGCCTCTTTTCTCGACACGCTCGGAAGGCAAATCACAACTGTTCAGACTGGAATTGTAGCAAGCGCGGCTGTTAAACTTTTCTTAAAAGGATCAGTAAGAAAGGCAAATGCTAACTTCCCCTTTCTGATTCATAACACCCACATAGACCCGAAAGACATTTCGGTTAATCTGGATGCCAACAACTCTCAGGCTTTATCCGCTATGCTTCAAGAAAGCCGTAACGGTTTAGCCTCATTCTACGCAACTGCAACAGGCAATAATATTCAGGCGATCATTGCGGTAATGGATCAAGACCAGCCAATGAACGCGAGTCAGGCGTTAGCCCTAGGATTTGCGACCGAAGTAACAAACGAAATACCAATTTTAGCAAAATTAAACATGAACAAGATTCAAGAAATCATTGATAAAATCAAGGCTAATTTAGCCCCAGTAGCACCCGCTCCTGCACCTGCGCCTATTGTCGCTTCTTATGAAGTTGGCAAGCCCGCGCCTGATTTAAAGGAAGGCGAAAACCAACAGCCAGACGGCTCGGTTATCGTTGTTGAGGCCGGATTGGTTAAGGAGATTAAACCAAAAGCCGAACCAATGCAAGCCCCTTCAATGGCTCAATTCTCAGCACTTGAAACAAGTGTTACCGCATTAGCAGAACAGGTAGGTAATCTTTCCGGATTGCTCAAGGCAAAAGTAGAATCGGAAGCTAAACTTGAGGCTTCGTTGACCGAAATCAAAAACCAGATCAAAGGCAAGCACGAGCCAAAGACAAAAGGAATCAACGAGCCGAGCAAATTAAGCCCGGCAGATCAGTATTTACAAAGAAAATAACCAATAAAAGAAAATGCCAAATCCAGTAATAACCACCAATTATGCCGGAATGACCACTGGGGAGGTTCTCCAGTTACTCGTTCTCGGCAATGAAGCGTTTGAGAAAAACAGCTTCATGTTTCACGAAGACATTGACGACAAGGGGCTAGAACTTAGTCGTATGGTCGTTGGCTCGAATTTGATTCAGGCTTACGCGGCCATGCCAGCCAACCCGTCAAATGCAATGACATTCACTCCGCGCAGGCTTGATCCTGTGGAGGTCATGTTGTATGACGAGTTCAACCCTAAAGAGTTCCGCTCTTATTGGAAAGAGTTTCAGAAAGAAGGCCCATTGGCCGATAAAGACCTTGACCCGGCAATTAAAAATGCCATTGTGGCTAACTACGCAAAGCGCGTAAACAACCAGTTAGGCCAATTGATTTGGTCAGGTGACAAGTCGACTACAGGAGCATTGAAATTCATTGACGGTATTGTCACCAAAGCAACAGCAGACGCCAACGTTCCAAAGGTTACCCCGGCTGGTAACTTAACAGCCGCAAATATCATCGCGCAATTGACAGCAACACACGCGCTTATTTCCGATGCGTTGTTTGCAGATGCCGAAGGAACCTTGCACATGAGTACCCGCGATTTCCGCTTCTACCAAGATGCGTTGATTGCGATTGCAACCAAAGGTCCTACTTCGGCAGATTTGAACGCTCCGGTAACTACCTTCAAGGGTATGCCAATTAAACATTACAGCACCTTCCCAACGAACCGCATTTTGTTTGCAAAGGCAAGCAACAGCGCAGACTCAAACCTAGTTGCTGGTATGAATAAAAACTCCGATGTAGATAACATCAAGATCGAGAGACACCGTCCAGAAGGTGACATCTATTTCATCAAAGCAAATTTTAGCTTGGATGTAAACTACGGCTTTGGAGAAGAATTAGTATTGTATAACCCTTCTTAATTTAAGAAATATGGCAGTAACAACACGATTTTCAAATCAGAATGAACCAAATATGTTCGGCAACGAGGCGATCAGTTCCAACGGGGCCGCTATCGCTTACGCTGCAACACTTGAAATGCCTGCGGTAAAACGCAAGGCTTTAAAGCACTTCTTTCAATTCGCACAGCTTACCGGAGCGTTGACACTCAACGCGACAAACATAGTAACGCGTGGCGACTATGAAGAAGGTGACGAGGTGAATATTTTAGTGACCGCTGACGGATCGGCTCGTACTATCACATGGGGAACTTTGTTTCGCCCTGCGGTAGCCGCGACATGGGTAATACCTATCAGTGGAACGGGCTTGGCTAAGTGCATGTTCTTGGATGGCAAACTGCACGTGTACTCACAAACAATGTTAGTAACAGTATAACATGGCAAACTGCGATCAAATACAGTTAAGCGCGGTCTATGACTGCCAGAACTTGCCCACACCGGGCAACTCTTCAACTTTGATTTTGGTCAACAAGGACGATTTAAACGCGGGTTCAATCACATACAATACAGCTGGAACGCTTATCACGAATATAACGCTGGCTAGTAATAAGCCAGCTTATATTTTCGAGGGCTTTAAGGACTCGGTTAGATCAAAGGCTGATTTAGTTCAGCTTGAGACTGGGCCAATGTATAAGCACATGGTGGACTTTGTTGTTTACGATGTGAGCCCAGCCCAGCGCCAGAACTTAGAGCGTATGTGTCGCGGTTCGTTGGCGGCCATTGTTGAGAAGAGAAAAAAGGACTCAAATTCATTCGAGTTATACGGTGCGGACGCTGGACTATCAGTAGTACCCGGCACTTTGTATTCATCAAATGAAAATGGAGGCGTGTTCAAAGTTAGCCTAGCTTCTTTGGATGGACAGGAAGAGCCAAGATTGCAACAGACTATTTTGTCTACTGACTACACGACCACGAAAGCACTAGTTCAGGGCTTAGTATTCCAGCCTACTATCACTTCATTGAACGTGACAGCCATTGCATCCGCAGGAGGTACAGCCGTAACCGTAACAGGTACGAACTTCTTCGGGGGCGCAGGCGTGAATCAGATCATCAGCGTTGTATGGGTGAACCAGAACACAGGCGCGCGAGTTGTTCAAGGCGGATTGTCAGGTATCACCAATACCAACATTACTATCGCTTCTTCGGTAGCAGTAGCGGCTGGCAACAGTCACAAGCTGGAGGTAACAACGACAAGGGGCGTAGCCTTAACGGTAGCCTTAGTAACATCGTAAGATTAGGGGTTTAGGTTTCATAGAAGTTGGAAGAGGGGCAGGTTTGAAATGAGCCTTGCCCCTTTTTTATAAAAAATCAAAATTTAAAAATCATGGCACAAGTAAAATTGAAAGACGAAACCGAGCGAATCAGTTTCAATGGCAGGTCAGCCGACATCACCAAGGAGAATTTAACTTGGGAGCGTTTCGAGTGGGTGAAATCAAACCACCCGGCACTCGTAAGCAGATTTGAGGTAATTGAAGAACCAAAAGCTAAAGCAAATGGCAAAGGAGAAAAAGAGTAACGACAACGAAACGCTGGCAAAAACTTTAAAGCCGCGCTACTCGGTTGTATCCGTTCCAAACGGTGATGGATGGAAACAAATTTCTAAAGAAGATTTTACCGATGTTGACGCGTTCGAAATCCTAGAGTTCTGGGATAAGATCGAGGGTTTCGACAAAGAAAAAGCAATCAAATCAATTTTTGAGTGATAATTCCTGGGCGTGAGGTATTGGTTAAGCGGCTGCCACAAAGCATCCGTAATGTGGATTACGTGCAATCGTATGATAGGGATAACCTTTACCCACAGCGCGCCTTGGAGACAAGGTACCGAAGCTATACGCTTTCGGGCATCATTCCAAAAAAGGCAGGATTTCTAAACGGTGAGGGATTCGAGCAACCAGAGCTAAACAGTATTATAGTACATGGACAAGGGCTTGACGCGGTAACACTTCGGGAGCTTCTTGACAAAACAGCGCACTCTAAAACATGGGCGAATGGATTTGCGTGGCATATCAACTATAATCTAAACTACACAATCGCTTCAATTAAGCCGATACCTTTTGAGTTTTGTCGATTGGAGATTGCGGACGAAGATGGTATCGTGGATAAGATTGCGTACTGTACAAATTGGGAGCGCGACTACGCAAAGGAGCAGAAGCCCCGCGAGATTGTGTTTTACGACAAGTTCAACCCCGACCCGCACGAGCTTTATGAATGCTTTACGAAGTACGGAGTGGAGGGCTATCGTGGTCAAATACTTTACTGGACACCTGAAAAAAATAAGTACCCTTTATGCTCTTTCGATTCTGTTTTTGAATTAGCCCAGACACAAAGTGAGATCATGCTCTACGCTTTGAATCAGACGGCTAACGGATTTTCAGCGGGTCATATCTTTGTTTACCCAGGCACATTTCAAGATGATGTTGAGCGCAATGCCTATAAAAAAAGACTAGCCAATCACAAGGGCGGTTTAGGAGCTGGTTCCATCATGGTCATCGAGGCCGGAACGAAGGACATTAAAGTAGGTGATCTTTTAGCTAAGACCGATTTACAGAACAACGACAAGATGTTTGAGTTTACATTGAACTGGATTGAAAAATCTATTCTGCAAAATTACGGGATGCCTTACGAGATTGTAGGCAGGCAGACTGAGGGCGCAATGTTTAGCCGTCAACAAATCGAAGACGCTTATACTTATTACAACGCTGTTACACGCGATGAACGGGTAGAGATTAGCCGGGTATTTAAAAAGGTATTTCAGTTTTGGAATACGCCTATAAATTCAGAGTTCACGATTAAGCCACAAGTTTATGAAGCTGAATCAAATAGCCTTGCTCCTTCACCCGAAACATTAAAAGCGCAAGCCGCATTAAAGGGAAGCGTTGGGGGTGTGCAAGGTATTTTATCAATTCAAGAGTCAGTATCGACAGGAAAAACAAGTTACGAATCTGGCGTTTCAATTCTGATTGAAATATTTGGATTTACTCAAGACGTAGCGAGGTCTGTTTTAGGTACGCCTAAAATTGATCCTGCAACGGTTAATCTGCCAGCTGCAGGCCAACCAGCAGTGCAGCCATTAACTCAAGTGGCTCCAGCTGATCCGGTGCAGGAAAGAATAGACGCTATTATCAGGGGGCTATCCCGTAGGGATGCATCAAAAGTTTTTGCCTATGTGAACGACTTTAAAAAAGGAAGGATGAATTTAGATCAGGCCAAAACCTTTTTAATGCCATTCTTGCAAACCGAAGATAACGTAATGAAGTTTTTACAAGACCCAGAAGGGGACGGAGCAGATGCCTAATTTAGTAACCATACAAGATATTCAGGAGATCAGGCCATTGGCGCAACTTGACGTTAAGCGCGTTGATCCGTATATTACTGAGGCACAAGAAAACGACTTACGGCCAGTGTTGGGAGATGCTTTGTTTTATGACTTTATTACCAATTACGCAGCCGCAAAATACCGCGATTTGCTTAACGGTAAAACGTACACAAAAGACGGATATTCGATTTTCTTTCCGGGCGTTAAACCTATGCTTTGCTATTTTGCTTTAGCTAGGATTACACAGAACAACGCAATAAATCTGACTTCTTACGGGGCGGTTCAAAAGACCGTTCAGGGATCGGAGGCGGTTGATGCCAGAATATTGGGCGCACTTGTTACCGAGTTGAGAGATGTTGCAAATAGCTATCAGTCGAGAGTGGTTGAGTTCTTGCAAAATGATCCAACTACTTACCCTCTATACAACGCGACTTCGAGTAAGTCTGAATCTTCGTTTGGATTAAACTTTTTTTCAGCATGATAAAAGGAGAGAGCGTTTATATTCCTTTCACGGTCTACCGAGATCAGGCCAAAACGCAAATAGCCAATTTGACGGATGCGACTATTTACTGCACCGCAAAAAAAAGAACCGAGGATTTAGACACGGAAAAACTTTTTGAAAAGTCAATAGGATCAGGGGTTACTGTTGTTTCTGCTGTTGATGGAACGGCTCAAATTGAAATAGCCCCATCCGATACAAATGGATACACTGTAAAGCAGTTTTATTTTGAGGTTATTGTTAAGCTATCGGCAAGCCAAGCCAATCAAGTTATAAGAACTGGAAGCGCGGTAATGAGTTTATTGAACAATACCAGAAAAACCCTGCCATGATTTCGATAAGTATTGAAAGCGGGGTTATAGATTTATCGGTTGATAGCGGTAAAATATCTGTACGTATTAATAGCGGACTTATTGAATTTACAGACAACGAAGATTTTACAACGCAGCCCGGACTATTAAACCTAGACGGGAATCAGTTGTTTAATTTGGACGGAACGCCATTATATAATTTGACATGAGAGTACTATTTTTTCTTCTTATTTCGATAGCAACATTTGGCCAGAATGTCGGCACGTTGCCAAATTCGGTAACGCCTATCGACACAGCTTCATATACTCTATTGGCGCAACCAAGCGCAACCACATTAAGGAAATTAAGCCTTAACAGGCTGTTTAATACTATGCCAGTGGCGACCACGTCAATAAGTGGAAGGCTATCATCTACTGACTGGAATACTTTTAACAACAAGGTTAGCGAATACAGCAACTACTACAAGGTTACCACATGGACGGCTTTAGTTACTTACGTTGCTGGGCTAGGCGCGGGGGTTGATGTGAATCTTTATTTTCCGTTTCCCAACATTGTTGCCACCTCAAACCTTAACATCACAAACAAGGCGGCAGTTAATTTAGCTGGAGAATACGGATCAATAACCAATGGTCTTTCCTCTCCGGGTGATGTGATTACTATATCAAATGTTGGTCGTGTGAACATCAGTAGATTGATTTGTGACTTCAATTTAAACGCGAATCTTGGTGACTTCTTTGATATTAACGGGGTTGCTAAAACTCCAATCTTTGAAAGTGTTCACTTTGTAAATTTTGGCCATACTAATCAAGTGGGTCTAAGACTTTATAACGTACCTACGCCATCGGCTAATGGTCAGAACTTCAATGAGCCGGGCGCGATATTTACCAACGTGACCGCCAGTAATCCGGTGAATTATTCTACTTACGACTACAATAATAACAACACAAAAGGCATAGGTATATTTATGACTGATGCGGTTGAGTATTTTAAGATGGTGAATTGCGCTTTTAGTAATGTCAATGTAGGCTTATGGCTTGTAAACGGGGGTAACGGATCAATAGCGAATACACATTTTATCAACTGCTTACCTAGGATTTCAGCCGTTAATTACGGGGCGTTATACATGGTCGGGGGAGGCTCTAACGGTGGCAAGCTGCTTATTACTAACTGTTCATTTAATCATAATTGGGGCTACGGAATTTGGAACGACTACAATGTTACTGGTAGACCGATAGAGGTAATTAACTGCCACTTTATCGCGAATGCTATTACCCCTATTGTTATCAATAGCACGAGTTCAAACAATCAGATAATGAACTCCTTCTTCGACCGCGCAAATCTAGCAAGTACAGCGGCAAATAATCCATACGGGGCTGTTACATCTAGGTATTTATACATTAACAACAGCTCAAATAATACGATTAGCGATAACTCTTTCCAAGCGGGAGTTTCAGGAACCGCTATCATTACACTAGGTACAAGCGGCAATAACAGAATAAGAGATAACGATGTTGCCACAGGTGTAACATTGGCCTCATTAGTTGCAACGACCGACATAATCACAGGTAACGAAAGAAAGTTCACCTTTCAACCAGACGCAACGGTGACGGGTATGAACTTCGGAAGCCGAAGCGCGGCACCTTCTACGCTTGTGAATGCGGATGTTTTCTACAATACAACCACGCATCAATTATCAGGCCGAATTAATGGAGCCACACGAAGCTTTGTTTTCGATGATTACGCCCAAACATTGACAAACAAAACTTTAGGAACAGGGACGGTCATTGCGTTAGGTAGCGATGCAACTGGAGATATTTACGCGAATAGCAGCGGTTCATTAGCGCGAATAGCAGCAGGGTCAACAAGTGGGCACGTTCTAACCTCTAACGGTTCTGGAGTATTACCAAGCTGGCAAGCTCCAAGCGGAGGAGGCGGCGGAATGACTGACCCAATGACTACTAGAGGTGACGTTATTATCCGTAACGCTTCAAACGTAACAGCGAGGCTAGGGATAGGCTCTGCGGGCACGTTCTTATCCTCTGACGGTACAGATGTAAGCTGGGCTACTCCTTCTGGCTCTGGTTCGTATTACGCACCAAATACACTTGTAGCCAACGCAACGGACGCAAATTTTACAGCAACATTAAACGGGGTTCATAACATCTTAGACGGTGTCGCCACCGCTAATCGGGTGATAAATATCCCAACCGGATCGAATGGTGATGTCTTGAAATTCTACAACACCGAAGACGCCTATGTTTGGAGCTTCACAGGGGCAACGGTATATTTGTCGGACAGAGTCACGGTGGTGACTCAACTACTCTACAATGTGCCTTGTTTTATTGAAAAAATTGATGGAATTTGGATCATAACTAACTAATATGAAAACACTTGTAACAATAGTAATCTCATCACTTTTAATTTTTGTGTTGTGCGCTCTGTACGTTGAAGATCAAAAGTTGACATCAGAAAAAAGTGAAAAGAAACTTTTGATAGCAAAGCAAGATTTAAGCAAATCACTAGATAGGGTAATATGTAGCTCTAATGAATTATTAAATTCATTGCATTCCCTAGAAAATTCTAGCCGCAAATTAAATGTCTCATTAAAGAAATTGAATGCTGAGCTATCAAAAATTGACACATTAAAATCTCGCTAAATGAAAAAAATACTTTTCTTTTTACTCATTTCAACCGCTGCCTTTAGTCAGAGCGGACCGTATAACGGGGCTGCAATCTCAAACACCAAGCCAACTGAAAGCGCACAGGGCGGCCTAGTTCGATTGGTTCCGCAACCAATGACTTACTTCGACTGTTCTTTTGCATCGACAGGAAGCGGACTTCTTACAAGTGACTTCACTCAGATAGCAATAGGCTCAGGTATGGGCGTTTCTCAAGCAAGCGGTAAATTACTCTTGACCACAGGCACAACAACGAATAGTGAATTTGTAGCAAGGAGTAATCAAGCATTCACTGGCACGCTTACGCTTACTGAGTGGACTACGCTATCTCAACGCATCGCAAACAATAATTTCTTTGTGGAGCTGGTTGATATTATTGGTGACGGACTTGCTTACACAATAGTAAATACAACAACGGTTGATGTAACAAAAGCCGCCCATGGATATACCGCTCAAAACGTAGGTCAACGAATGGATTTAGTGGCGCTATCTTCCGTTGGCGTGCCTATGGAGGGAGTAATAGCGTCTATTCCAGATGTCAATACAATTCGATT
>JACCDG011643444.1_pt1 | contig 24624 bp, 25 predicted proteins | sample 7442471 | NCBI WGS metagenome assembly JACCDG01 (sample SAMN15323444, study PRJNA562643) | freshwater metagenome | isolation source: river surface water | place: USA:Blue River Watershed | collected 2017-08-17 | reverse complement strand
GTGCGATTACGCACCGCATAACGACTTTTACTTGTGTAACGAAGGACTTGATCTATCTCTGCTTGAGAAAGTGTTTTTGCTTGTGCCATTTTGAGGACTCCTTGATAAAGAAAATATTAAATGCAGCATATTTTCTTATTTAGCTAAGGACAACCTAAAAAGGCACTAGCAAAGAAATATTAATAATCAATTGGTTAAGTGATAAATGAACGTTAGGTAAAGAATATAGCAATTTTCTTTATCACTAAATTTGGAATTAGGAGTTTAGAGCATCAATGTATTTGTTGTAGTCCGTTTTATGATCTTCAATAAATGATTCAAATCTGAACAAATCATTGGTATCTAATTTAACTAAGTATGATTTAACGAATATGATGAATTCGTTAAATGTTTTCTTATCTATCTCTAGTTGGTCTAGTTTCTTTTTAATTTGGGATGGTAAGTTATCTGTTCTATTTAGCATTGCTGGGTGAATATTCATATCCACATTTAATTTAAGAAGTAGACAAAGTATTAATGCTGACGGGTGCCAGTCACTGTAGCCTTCGTAACAACCTTGCCCACCCATTCTTCTAAAGTAGTCCTCGGCATCATTAATATATAGATCAATTAATTTGTTCATATTAAATCTTGAAGTCGTAAGACATATCAAATTCTAGGGTGAGATTCGGATTCATTACTTTGTTCTTGATTTCAGTTAAAGTTGAATCATCCAATATATTGCGATTCAAATCACAATATTTGGATTTGACTTCACCGTTTTCAATATAGTGATAACCAGCTCTAGGTAATAAGATCTTTAATTGTTTAAGAATACAGTATTCAGTTTCCCAAGTAATACTAATCGTTGAATAACTTGTTGGCATACCATACGGTGCCTGATATACAGGAAAATCAAGAGTTGGTTTTCCTGACGCTTCTGGACGAAACCCTATTCTTTCTTTAGTTAAAACACCATCCAAAGTGAGATTAAAAGAACCCGATAGGTGTTCCCAATCAACTTGAAACACACTAAGTTTTATCTTTTGTGGTGTTGGGAAAACCTGAACATTCTCATCTAGCCACTCTTGATACATCTCATTACGGGTTTTTTCGGTTTTAGACATCATTAAAATATCTGCCATAGCTTAATTTCTTCATTACGAGTGGAGTATTTCCATATCCAGTACCACATAGGTATAAATGAAAGCATTAAGAAAGCTAAGTTCTGCTCAGGTGGGGCATATGGATCCAGAGATAAACCTAGGTTAACAACCATAAAACAAAATAAAAGGACGTTTAGACAAATTGCGAAATAGACCTTAAGGAAAGTTTTTATATAGCTCATGTTTTACTTATTTTTTATTTTGATCATGGATTATTGCCATCAATGTACCAAGAACAAAAATAACCCAATACCTTAAAGGGGCTCTAGTTTTATAGAGTATGAATAAGACTAAAAACCACAATAAAAAAGTAATCATGTCATAGGCTCCAACTCAATAATGTTTATTTGATACATTTTCTATAATTTTTTATCAGGTACGTTAATAAAAATACTATTCCCACCTTCTGCAAAATTGTTGCTAGATAATAAACTCATTTCAGCATTTTTTAGTTTTTCTAGAATTGACTCCCACACCCATGGCACTGGCAACCCATCCCCAGCATGATCTGCCTTGAATTTATCAATAGCATCATCAATTAAATGCTCCAGCGCAATTATTTCAACATCTGGCAAGGTTACTGTGTGATTGTAGATAGTCATTAATCTTCATCCTTAAAACCACCACGAGGAACCACTCTGCCAGTATCAAAAGGCACAAAAACTGGTGGTGCGCCTCTAGTAATGCCAGGTGCTGGTGGAGGCATTACATAAACAGGTGGAGGTGCATAATAGTTTTGTTGTGGAACAATGTAAGCTGGTGGTAATGCATACACAAAGCCCGGAGGATTAGGTGGAACAGGATAGTAATATCCGCCTGCTATTGCTTGTTGGCTTAATAACAATGCTAGTAGTAAAAGTTTTCTCATGTTACTCACCTTCAACTAAATTTGAGTTCTCGAGATTGGTATTCTTCAAGTCAAATATTGCAGGCTCAGAAATGACGTTTAAATTATCAATTGAATATCGAGCGTTGATTAACTTCCCTTGCTTAAAGTACAAAACATTAAGTGAGTTTTTGTTTGATTTTTCAATCTTCATTATTTTGTCTACATCGACTGCGACGGTTCTTTTCTTTATCCCATCAGGACTAATTAGCATGATCGATTTCTTCGCAGAATCCTCATCAACACTACCTTTATAGTTTTTTACATAAACACAGACGATTACTTCAGCTTTGTCATAGCTAGGATATGTTTCAAATTTACTGATTTTGTTTTCATAGTTATCAAATAACAGTCTAGTTTTTTCACTGTTTTCTGCTGACATCAATACATTACGTGTAATCGATTTCGATGATCTATATGTGATTGCGTATGAATCTGTTGGCTCTTCTATCTTGGCAATGTAAAGGTTGCTGGAGCTGATCTTTTCAATTTCACCTACGCGAAGTGTGATTTCTGTTTTTTCAACCTTTTGGTTTTTGTCAGTAACTTGTGCTTTAACAGTAATTTCATCAGGCTTAGACTTGAAGTGGCTCCAAATTTCACTACCTAACATCCAGACTATCGACAATGCGATTGTGCCGAGAATCACAAAGAGTGCTATCTGATTTAAAAGCTTCATTCCACCATTAACTTTTTCTAAATTTGCCATACATCCTCCAAGATAATTATTGCTTGTCAAAATTATGAATACCTGAGAAGCTCATGGGATGAGCCAGTAAAGAATATTTGTAGCTCAGTATATGAGCTATTAGGGCTGCATAATCATCAAATGCCTTATTGAGATTGAATAGATGAGTATAAACGAACGCATTTATCGTATTGATCAATTACTAAATGATCGAAAAACCGTTTCATTCCAAGAGCTATTAGACCGTTTAGAGGTTTCACCTGCTACGCTAAAGCGTGATTTAGCTTATATGCGAGATCGTTTAAACGCCCCTATCGTTTATGACAAAGAACAAAACGGCTATCGATTTGAGACTAATACAGAAAACTATGCGTTACCTGGCCTATGGTTTAGCCCAGAAGAAATATATGCGCTGCTTACCATGCAGCATTTACTCAGTAATCTTGATGGCGATGGTCTATTAAGCCAACATATAAAACCACTTCAATCTAGGCTGTTAGCTATGCTTGAAGATTCAGACGGCTCATTCGAAGAAATCCAAAAGCGTGTAAAGATTGAAAAGATGGGCTCAAGAAAATACGATCTAGAGCATTTTCAAGAAGTAGGCTTAGCATTAGTTAAGCGAAAGCGATTAACTATTGAATACCAATCGCGTAGCAAAGATGAAAACACCCGACGTGAAATTTCACCGCAGCGAATGATTTATTACCGTGATAATTGGTATGTTGATGGTTGGTGTCATGCTAAAAATGCACTCAGAAGCTTCTCTGTAGATGCAATTAAAAAAGCAGAAATCTTAGAAACAAAGGCTGATGATATTGATGATAATGAGTTGAATGCTGAACTTGGAAGTGGTTACGGCATTTTTGCAGGAAAAGAAGTCAAATGGGCTCTACTTAGATTTTCGCCAGAACGAGCAAAATGGGTGGCAAGTGAAAAATGGCATCCAGCTCAGGTAGGTAAGATGATTGCTGAGGGATCTTACGAATTAACAGTTCCTTATAGTGATTCAAAAGAGATCATTATGGATATACTCAGATACGGCTCGGATGTTATTGTTATAGAGCCGAATGAATTAAAGCAAGCAGTCAAACAGGCCTTGAAAAAAGCTCACGAACTTTACTAAGGTCTCAACAAGATGATTGTATAAAAAACACTTCAAAATAAGAAAAGTGTAGTTTTCTTAACATGGTAAATTAGTAACAAGATGTTGTAATTTATCGCAGAGTGATAATATCAATGTATAGCTAAACAGAATATAAATTAGAAAATAATTGCCGTTATGAAATTCAATGAAGATTCTCGGGTAAAAATCCCTACCATATTGCATTTAAATCGTTTGGGTTATGACTATCTATCTTTAAAAGATATTGAATGGGATCAAGACAGCAATATATTTCCTGACATCTTTATTAAGTCTGTTTTAAAGCTTAATCCTCACCTTAAACAATCTGATGCAGAACGTCACCTTACTGATTTAAAACTTACACTCGATAACCAAGATCTTGGTAAAGCTTTCTTCGAAAAAATCACAAGTCGATCCGGAATAAAACTTATTGATTTTGATAACTTTGATAACAACACATTTAATGTTGTAACAGAACTCACTTACGCGAATGGTGAAGAAGAATTCAGGCCTGATATTACATTGCTAATTAATGGCATGCCTTTAGTATTTATTGAGGTGAAAAAACCTAACAATAAAGACGGCGTGCTTGCTGAACGCGAGCGTATTAATCGACGTTTCCAAAATCCTAAATTTAAGCGCTTCGTAAACATTACTCAGTTAATGATTTTTTCCAACAATATGGAATATGACGATGGCGTAATTGATCCGGTTGAAGGTGCTTTTTATGCAAGTGCTTCATATCAAGCACCTATCTTCAATTATTTCCGTGAAGAAGAAACATTTGATTTAAATAGGTTATTAAAACCATTAAGCAATGAAGCTGAACATGTAATTCTGCAAGATAACAATCTAGCAGTAATTAGCAGCAATCCTGAATTTATTACAAACAAAGACCCCAATCGTCCAACCAACCGCATTTGTACATCTCTTTTAAGTAAAGAACGGTTAGCATTTTTATTTCAATACGGACTTGCTTACGTCAATGAAACGCATGGTATAGAAAAACATGTCATGCGCTACCCCCAGATTTTTGCGACAAAAGCAATCGTTACTAAATTGGATGAGGGTGTAAAAAAAGGGATTATTTGGCATACTCAAGGCAGTGGGAAAACAGCGCTCGCTTTCTATAACGTGCGCCATCTGACAGATTACTTTCAAGACAAGAATATCATTCCAAAATTCTATTTCATCGTAGACCGATTAGATTTACTCACGCAAGCTCAGCGCGAATTCACATCAAGAGGCCTAGTTGTACACATCATTAATTCCCGAGAAGACTTTAAGAAAGATATTAAAGCGACTCAAGTTATACATAACAATAGCGGCAAACCAGAAATTACAGTTGTTAACATACAAAAGTTTGAGGATGACCCAGATGTGGTTTCAACAAAAGACTACGATATCAATATACAGCGTATCTACTTTTTAGATGAGGTACACAGGAGCTATAACCCTAAAGGCAGCTTTCTAGCAAACCTAGAGCAGTCAGATGGAAACGCTATCAAAATTGGGTTAACAGGCACGCCTCTGCTTGGAAGTGATTACAACTCCCGCAAACTTTTTGGTGAGTATATTCATAAGTACTACTACAACGCATCAATTGCAGATGGCTATACACTCCGTCTGATTAGAGAGGAAATATCGACTAACTACAAGCTCACCTTACAAAAGGCTCTTGAGCAAGTTGAAGTCCAACAGGGCGATATTGATAAAAAGTTGGTTTATGCGCACCCTACTTTCGTAGAGCCTATGCTTGATTACATTGTTGAAGACTTCGAGAAGTCTCGAGGCATGTTAAATGACAACAGCATTGGCGCAATGGTCATCTGCGATAGTGCAAATCAAGCTAAACAATTGTTTGAAATATTTAATACTAAATATGCAGATCAGACCTCTACTTTAGAAGCATCAAATGATAAAGAATATCCTCAAAAACTGGCCGCACAAAACCGAGCCAATTTCCAGGTTACAAAAAGACTTAACAACAAAGTAAAAACAGCAGCTTTAATTCTTCACGACATCGGAGATAAAGAGTTCCGTAAGGATTGGGTTGAAGACTTCAAGGCCGGTAAAATTGATCTATTGATTGTTTACAATATGCTGCTAACTGGGTTTGACGCAAAACGCCTTAAGAAACTCTATTTAGGCCGCGTCATTCGCAAGCACAATCTATTGCAAGCGCTTACCCGAGTTAATCGCACCTATAAAAAATTCCGTTATGGCTATGTCGTCGACTTTGCGGACATTAGCAAAGAGTTTGCAGAAACCAACCGAGAATACTTAGAGGAGTTGCAATCAGAGCTTGGTGATGAGATGGAACACTACTCACACCTATTTAAATCGCAAGAGGAAATTACACAAGAAATTGAACAGATTAAGGATGTACTATTCGCCTTTGATACACATAATGCTGAAATTTTCTCTCAGCAGGTTGGTGAAATTTCAGACAGAAAACAGATTCTTGCACTCAAAAAAGCCCTTGAAGATGCAAAGACTTTATACAACATTATTCGCCTTCAGGGCAATTATGACTTTTTGGATGAATTAGATTTCCAAAAGCTAAACTTGCTCTTCAGAGAAACTAGCAACCATCTCGATTTGTTGAATGTAAAAGATCAATTAGACTCAGGGGTCGATAATGAGAACCTGCTTAATATCGCCTTAGAAGACGTCATCTTTAAATTCACTAAAATTGGTGAAGAAGAAATGGTACTTGCAGACCAGCTTAAGAATACACTTCGTCAAACTCGAGAGGCTCTCGCAGGAAATTTTGATCAGCAAGATCTAAAATTTATCAACTTAAAAGAAGAACTAGAAAGGCTGTTTAAGAAAAAGAACCTCAGTGAAGTCACTCAGCAAGAGATGATTGCAAATATTGGGTCCTTAGAAAAAATACATGGCAAAATTAAAGCGCTAAATCAGGAAAATCAGAGATTACGCCATAAATATCACGGCGACGAAAAATATGCGCGTATCCACAAACGCCTTCAAGAAAAAGGCGGTATTGGTGATAATGAACGTAAGATATTTGAAGCGCTTTTAGGCGTTAAGCAAGATACAGACGCTCAACTATTAATTAATACGCAACTAGTCGATAACGAAAGCTATTTCTCGCGAATGGTGATGCCAAACGTCATTGGACGTTTTGTCTCAGAGCAAGAAATTAAACTTAATCCAGCATCATCTGAATATATCAATCGCTTAGTCGTATCAGAATATATGAAAGAATTTAATATTGGAGCACGCACGTGGTAGAAATTGAGTTTCAACAGAAAACAAAGGAGCTCATCGATAGCCTTAAAGGCATATGCGCTAACTACGGCTTAGGCAACGATGGCAATGAATTCAAAATCATTACACAAGTTTTCTTGTACAAATTTTTGAATGATAAATTTGCCTATGAAATTAAAAAGATTGATCAAAAAGTAGCTAGTGCAGGCAAATGGGAGGATGCGATTGCAAAGCTAGATAGCGAAAGTTTTGACATGCTTAAGCTACGCCTTGGTCCAGACACTGCACGCTTAAAAACTCATCATTTCATCAGCTATTTGTTTAGCCAACAAAACATCTCAGATTTCGCCAAGCTCTTTGATGACACCTTGATGGATATAGCTGTGACTAATAATGAAGTGTTCTCAGTCATGACGGATAGCGGTGAAAAGATCCGTTTATTTGACCGTGTGAGCGAATTTTTAACAGATGTTTCTAAACGTGATGCATTTTGTAGGGCAATTGTTAATAAACTCGTTGAGTTTAGTTTTGAGGGTATCTTTGACCAGAAATTTGATTTTTACGCGACTATTTTTGAGTATCTGATTAAAGATTACAACAGCAACAGTGGTGGTAAGTATGCCGAATACTATACGCCTCATGCCGTAGCTCGAATTATGGCGGAAATCTTAGTTCCTAAAGAGACACAAGGACATATTAAAAATGTCAGTTGTTATGATCCATCTGCAGGGTCAGGCACATTATTAATGAACGTAGCGCATGCTATTGGCGAAAATCGCTGCAGCATATATACCCAAGATATTTCACAGAAATCCTCTAATTTACTGCGTTTAAATTTGATTTTGAATAACTTGGTACATTCGATTCCTAATGTTATTCAGGGTAATACCATGCTTCATCCTGTGCATAAGGATGCTGGAGAATTGAAACAATTCGACTACATAGTCTCTAATCCTCCATTTAAGCTTGATTTCAGTGACTTTAGAGACGAGTTAGATAGTAAAGAAAATAAAGAGCGCTTTTTTGCAGGGATTCCCAAAGTCCCTCCTAAAGATAAAAAGAAGATGCCTATTTATCAGTTGTTTTTACAACATATAATTTGCTCGCTAAAGCCTAATGGTAAGGCGGCTGTTGTTGTTCCAACTGGCTTTGTTACAGCACAGTCTGGTATAGATCCAAAAATCCGGAAGAGATTAATTGATGACAAAATTTTAGCTGGCGTGGTCTCAATGCCTAGCAATATTTTTGCAACTACTGGGACTAACGTTTCAATTCTGTTTATTGATGCCGCTAATAAGGAATCTGTTGTATTGCTTGATGCATCAAATCTTGGGCAAAAAGTCAAAGAAGGAGAAAACCAAAAAACATTGCTTTCCAATGAAGAGGAATCAAGAATTATTGATGTTTTTAATTCAAAACGTGTAGAAGAAGGCTTTTCCGTTGTTCTTAGTTATGACGAAATCGCTGCTAAGAGTTATTCATTAAGTGCTGGGCAATATTTTGATGTAAAAATTGAATATGTTGATATTACAGCAGAGCAATTTTCAACAAAAATGAAGGAGTTTGGGGACAGTTTAGAACTCTTGTTCGCGGAGTCTCGTGAATTAGAAGTGTTGATTGAAAAGCAGCTGGCTGGTTTGAAGCATGACTAAAAGTTATCCTCTTAAAAAATATGCTGATTTCGTCAGTGAGAAGATTAGCACTAAAGACATTACAGTTTTAGAGTATGTTACAACAGACAGTATCCTTCAAAACAAACAGGGGGTGACAATTGCATCCTCAATGCCTGCGCAAAACACTAAAATTACCAAATATTCTAAGTCAGATATTTTGTTAGGTAACATCAGGCCTTATTTAAAAAAAATTTGGTTTGCAAACAGAAATGGTGGTTGTTCAGCTGATGTTTTAGCAATTAGAGCTAAAGAAAATATAAATCCAACATTTTTGTACTACGCGCTTTTTCGAGATGACTTTTTTAATTATGTAATGCAAGGTTCTAAGGGCACAAAAATGCCTCGTGGTGATAAAAATCAGATCATGGAATTTTCTATACCTGATTTAACTAAATTAGATCAAAGTAATATTGCAACTTTACTGGAAGCAATAGATGCAAAAATAGAGCTCAACAATCTCATTAATGCTCAGTTAGAGTCTTTAGCAAAGGCTTTATATGATTACTGGTTTGTACAGTTTGACTTCCCTGATGCCAATGGTAAGCCATATAAAACATATGGTGGGAAGATGGATTATAACGCCACTTTAAACAGAGAGATTCCTGAGAAGTGGTCAGTAAAATGCTTATCTGAAATCGCAAACATCACAATGGGGCAATCCCCTGATGGGGACTCATACAATGAGGATGGTAAAGGAAGTGTTTTTTTTCAGGGTTCAACAGACTTTGGCTGGTTGTTCCCAACTATACGCCAATATACGACTTCACCAGTTCGTATGGCTAAACAAGGCGATATTCTTTTAAGTGTTCGTGCTCCAGTCGGTGATATGAATATTGCTAGCAACGATTGCTGCATTGGACGAGGATTGGCTGCTTTAAACAGCAACTCAGGATATGACGGTTTTCTGTTTTATGTTATGAAATATTTTAAGCAGGTTTTTGATCGCAGAAATTCTGAAGGTACAACTTTTGGATCAATAACAAAGGAAGATCTCTTTTCCCTTAAGCTTGTCTATCCAACTGATGAAGTCTTGAAAAGATATGATGCTGTTGTTTCTATTTACAACAAGATGATATTTAAACGTAGTCTTGAGAATCAGCAGTTAATGAATCTGCGGGATTGGCTTTTACCTATGCTTATGAACGGGCAAATTAAAATTACTTAACTTAGGGTAGAAAGTTCTTGTTGCCCAGCCTTAATCTTCTGTCTAGCTTTCTCAGCTTTAATAGTTTTTTGAGTGTTCTTAACCTGATATTGTATTGATTTAATTATTGCCTGATAAGAATTCGCACTTCTTAAGTAGCTCAATAAAAATCACAAGCTCACTCTGTGATATACCAACCTAATAATAATAACGGCTTAACCAAAAAGGTAAAGTCGTATGAAAACTCAGATAGTTCTTTTAATAGCTTTTGCTTTACTCCAATCAGGTTGTGCTTCAGTCACTGGATCTTCAACACAGAATATATCTATCCAAACGAGAGCTCCTGACGGCAAGGAAGTTAAGGAAGTGCAATGCGACCTGATTAATAAACGTGGAACCTACTTCGTTACAACTCCTGGCACTATCATGATTAGCCGATCAAATGACGACCTTACTGTTACTTGCAGAAAAGATGGGTTTGATAATGGTCGAGCAGGCGTTGTTTCAAATACAAAAGGCTCGATGTTTGGAAATATTTTATTAGGAGGTGGTATTGGTGCAATCGTTGACCACAATACAGGTTCTGCATATGAATACCCTACTTTTGTGCAAGTTGTAATGGGGTCAAATATTACAATTGGTACAAAGCGTGAAGAGGTTCCACAAAACCAAAACCCAATGATGGGTGCAGCTGCTTCACCTACAACTCAAAATCAAACTAGTAAATCATCAACTACAAGATTAAAAGAGCTTAAGAAATTGAAAGATGATGGTTTAATTAGTCAAGATGTATATGAGCAAAGGCAGGCGGTGATTTTAAAAGAATCTAATTAATATTTGCTAAGGCTTCCTGCCCAGCTCTTATTTTTTGCCTAGCTTTCTCAGCTTTGACTGCCTGCTGCGCTCGCTTAGCTTGATCTTTCATTGATTTGATTCGCGCCTGATCTGGCGTTAAAGGCTTTTGTGGTTTGATGGTTGTTTCTGCAAATTCGTAATAGCGCATGGTAAAGAATCCTTATTGTTTCTATTATTTACCATGCGCTAATCTTTCTTAAGATCTAACCTGCATCGGCAGGCTTATTACATTAGCTAATCCATACATGGCATTCAATTGACCGCGTGCCGCTAGTGCATTCATAGCCTGTACTTGGACTTTCGTTGATTGTGTACTGGTTTTACTGATAGGTACTTTCACCCAGCATTCATAAGTATTCAAATTCATTTTCATTCCCCTTATTTCTTAAAGTTGCTCCGAAGTGCACCACTGGCTTGATCAATCTGTTGATCTAGTTCGCCAGCTTCAACGGCTTTCTTCACCAGCTCTAGTGTACTTATCAGTTGATCCTTATCAGCAACTTCAATACTGGGTTTGCCTTTAGCTAACTCAATCACCTTAGTCCCGTATTTGATCGTCACGCACAGCGAACCTGTATCACTGTTAAACCACCATGGACGGATACGCTTGTTCACAGCAATTGTTTCGCTAGTGCCAGTTTTGATATTTTTGATAGTCTTCATCTTGGTAATGTTGAAAGGCTCATTAAGGAACTGGCTTCGAGCTAACTGGATCTGTTCCCATAACTTATTGCCGAGCTTGTAACGTCGTTTCACGACATCTGGCATTTGTTGCGGTTTAACTGCTGCGACTAACTTCAATGTATTTAATGTGCTCATGTAATTTCTCCTGTTTGGTTAATGGGCACACATAAAGTTAATGTCAGACCGCCAAGATGGACAACCGAAATCTGCCTGAGATTGTCATTTTGGTTAAATTGATCCCAAGAAAACACCTCAAAATCCCCAGAAAAATTCTACTTTCAGTTTTAAAGAGATAAATATTTTTGCGAGTTGCTTTGGTCGCTGTATGAGTTAGTCACTGAAAGAAGTCGCTGAATAAGAAAAACGAGTTGAGTGAGTTAGTTGCAACTGAGTACAAATGGATAGCTCTGATTAGCAACTCACGCAACAGCAACTTCTTTTTGGCCTTCTGCGACTTCTCCTGTAACCAAGCAACATCAGCAACTTAAAAACATGGAGAATTGATATGAGTAGTAGAGAAATCGTAATACGTGGATTTAGTAATGAGAAGTTTGGTCATCCATATGGAAAGAGCCTTTTCCACTTCGCCATCTATAACTGCACAGTTGAAGTAAACAAGCCTTATGCCAAATATCTTGTGGATTTATATGAATACGCTAGATGGGATAAATCTGCTTCCACACCAGAGCAGCTAGCATGGTCAAAAGAGCTTTATGAAGCCAAGATGCAAGATGAGCCAGAAGTCTTAGCTTCATGGATTAAACACTACAATCCAATGACTAAAGAAAAGCAAGCGGTAGATGGTATTTGTGTTTACTCAGGGATTAAGCAGCAGCTATTGATTGTTATCAATGATCCAGAACATGAGGTAGTTGAGGAGTGGACATTGCCTACTAAGATCTGCACCAAGCAAGGCGATAACAAACCTATTTTTATTGCTACCAACTTTGACTTAATTTAACGCACTAGCGCAGGTTAATAATAAAAGCTGCTACGTGTGTAGCAGCTTTTAGATGATCACGTGTTTTAGACGGTCTAGTGTTAGCGATAGAGGTGTTCTTAATCTGAAATGTCGGGATTCCCGACGTTTTTCAAAGTAAACGTCAAAAGAATTGATAGTAAACTTAATAATTAACTTACAAGCTCATTAAATGAGCCTGTAAGTTTGTTAGTATCATATTTTTAAAATTTATTTTTAAAAATATGAAAAATATAGAAGACGAAAAAATAAAAAATTTAACAGAGAATATTAAGCTTTACTTAGAGCAAGATGAAATTAAAAAAAAGCTTTCGAACTGCTCTGATCGAGATCTGGCATTGTCTCAATTAAAAAAACATTTAATGCTTTTATTTAAAGCTGATATTAATGATATTCATAAAGTTCTGGATGACTTAATCTAGAAGGCGATTTCAATACGTTCAATATATCCCAAGGAATAATGTTAAATGGATTCAAAAGTCCAAGATTTGTTGGCACAAGCACAAGCTCATATCGAGAGTAGTGAATTCTCTAAAGCAAAAGAGCTTTGGTATCAAGCTGCAGAGCAGGGTGATGCAATTGCTTTAAATAACCTTGGGGTTATGTATCAACAAGGCGCTGGTGTAGTTAAAAACTATGAATTGTCTGCTGCATTTTATTTGAAGTCAGCTCAGTTGGGATATTCAGAAGGTATGTTTAATCTTGCTTGGATGTTTCACGCTGGACTCCATGTTAAAAATATTGATCAGGCAATTGAATGGTATTCCAAAGCTTCAGATCTTGGTCATGTGGCTGCATCTAAAAATCTTGCAAACATGTATGACCTAGGCGAAGAAGTGTCTGTCGATAAAGCGCTAGCTCTTCAATATTATGAGATAGCAGCAAATCAAGGCGATGCTATTGCCCAAGTTGTAATAGCAAAGAAATTTCATGATGGTGATGGGCTGCCAATAGACTTTGAAAAAGCAGCTTTTTGGTTTTCAAAAGCCTTTGAAAATGGCGAAAATTACTCTGCATTTGCATTAGGCTCCATGATGCTGAATGGGGAGTATTTTACGAAGGATGTCAGTAAAGCAATAGATTATTTTGAAATAGGTGTTGATTACGGAAATGCTGAATGTGCCTATAACCTTGGTGTAATTTATCAGAATGGGCAACTTGTGCCAGAGGATCTTGAGAAAGCTATTTTTTGGTATCAAAAAGCAATTTTACTAGGACATGTTGGTGCTAAAGAAAATCTTGGCTTTATGTACGAACATGGTCAAGGCGTTCCAAAGGATGAAAGTCTGGCGTTCTCTCTTTTTCAAGAAGCTGCTGCTGAAGGTTCAGCTAGGGGAGAATTCAATTTAGGTTGTTGCTATCAATATGCAGTGGGTACCGAAGTCGATTTTAAGCAAGCAGCCCACTTTTATACAAAATCAGCCAATCAAGGATTTGCCTCGGCACAATATAATTTAGCGATGGTTTATGCTGACGGACTCTTATCGCAGGCTGATTATAAACAAGCTGAATATTGGTATAAGTTAGCGATCGAACAAGAACATTCTGGCGCAATGGTAAATCTTGCTAGCCTTTACTTACAAGGTTATCCCAAAAAAGATTTAAAGACCGCAGCAAGTCTTATGGAAAAATCAGCAAATCTAGGAGCTAGTATCTCTCAATATAATTTGGGTATTTTGTATCGCGATGGTGTTGGGTTAGAACCAGATCTAGAAAAGGCTATTTACTGGTTCGAGCAATCAGCTAACCAAGGATTTCCTCAGGCTCAATCCGATTTGAGCATATGCTTGGTAATGGAAAGTAATCCAAAGGCCGACAACATTGAAGGCCTTAAGTGGGCGTTATTGGCTCAGAAAAATCAAGAACCAAGAGCAGATAAAATAATAGCATTTCTCGAAAATGAGATGAGTGAAGATGAGATAGCTGAATCCCATAAAAGAGCAAAAAGTTTGATCCACTAATAAGTTGTGGCTGCATTAATTGATTATTTAAAAACTACACGCCTTTAGTGCCAAAGAAATAGATAAATGACCCAACACGATATTTCAAAATATAACCTAGACGAAGTTTTAGATTGGCTCAAGTCTGAAGACTTCAAGGTTACGCGACCTTTTGAACCTAAAGAGTTCTATAGTGCTGATTCAGCCCCATCAAGATTATTAAAAGCTGCCATCTTAGATACTGAAACAACAGGCACTAATCAAGCAACAGATAGAATCATTGAGCTTGGTATTGTCATCGTTGAGTATTGCCCAGAGTCAGGTCAGGTTTATCGTGTGTTAGAAACTTATGATGAACTTGAATACCCAGATATGCTTATTCCCCCAGAATCTACAAAAATCCACGGCATCACTGATGAGATGGTACAAGGTAAGAAAATTGTTGATGCTGATGTAGAAAAACTCATGTCAGATGTTTCATTAGTCATTGCACATAATGCATTTTTTGATCGTGGCTTTGTTGAGTCCAGATTGCCTTTCTTTCAGAAAAAAGCATGGGCATGTTCTTATGCTCAGATTCCATGGAAGGCTGAAGGAATTGGTAGCGCGAGTTTAGAATTCCTTGCTTATAAATGTGGCTTTCACTTTTCAGGACACAGAGCCTCAGTTGATTGCCATGCATTGCTGGAAATCTTGCAATCAGACTTACCAGAATCCGGGATTAAAGTTTTTAAAATGCTTCTAGATAAAGCACGTAGCCCAGACATTAAAGTTTGGGCGATTAACGCCCCATTCGACAATAAAGACAAGCTCAAAGAACGTACTTATCGCTGGGATGGGGATCGTAAGACTTGGTACAAATCAGTGGCAAGTGAAGATCTTACTCAAGAGATTGAATGGCTTCGAGCCGAAGTGTACGCAGACCGCCCTTTTAAGCTCGAGAATGAAAAGATGGATGCCTACAATAGATTTACTATGCGACGTGGAGCAATTGAAACTATTAACTATTGAGTGAATAAATTATCTTCAATATGAAACGTCGGGAATCCCGACGTTTTTCAAAGTAAACGTCAAAAGAATTGACGCTCACAATCTAAATCATTAACATTCATTTATTGTACGATCGTACAGAAAGTGAATATGATGAATCTCATTAGTTTTATTTCCGCGTATAACCGCAAGCTACGTAATTACTTTATTGGTAATGTTGAGGCTACTTACGTATGTGGTTTTGATTCCGTCCTATAAATGCGTCAGTATCTATGAAACAATGCAGTATCGCCTTGATCGACGTCAATAACTTCTATGTGAGTTGTGAGCGCGCCTTTAATCCGAAACTTAAAAATAAACCCGTTGTTGTTTTATCTAATAACGATGGCTGTGCGATCTCTCGAAGTAATGAAGCTAAAGAACTAGGCATTAAGATGGGCGAGCCTTGGTTTAAATGCCAAGACATTGCTAGGCAGTATCACATTCAAGCTTTATCTAGTAACTACGCCCTATATGCTGATATGAGCAATCGTGTGATGACGATACTCAATGACTTTAGTCCTAACCAAGAAGTCTATTCTATTGATGAGTGCTTTTTAGATCTCACCGGATTTAATCGAGACTTGGCTGAATATGGACAGGAGATGCGAAGCCGTATTTTGAAGTGGACTGGATTGCCTGTATGTGTCGGTATTGGTGCAACCAAGACATTGGCTAAACTGGCTAATCATATTGCTAAGAAGCAACGTCAGTTTAATGGCGTGTGTAATCTCAACGCACTAGCGGAGGATGAGCTTAATAAAGTATTCAGTAATATTGATGTAGGTGAAGTTTGGGGAGTAGGGCGAAGACTAGCGTCAAAACTAAAGACGCTGGGTATCAATACAGTATTAGATTTAAAACGGGCAGATCCCGAATATCTCAGACAGCAGTTCAGTATTGTGATGGCTAAGACTGTTAGTGAATTAAATGGCACTGTCTGTATTGCGCTAGAAGAAATCGCTCCACCTAGAAAGCAGATCCTAAGTTCTCGTAGCTTTGGACATCCTGTACGAGACTACAATAGCCTTGCAGAATCCATTACGCTCTATATGAGTCGTGCTGCTGAAAAGCTGCGCAGCCAACAATCATTAGCCAATATCGTACAGGTCTATATTCGCACCAGTCCATTTAAGCTCGATGAACCTCAATACAGCAACGGCATGACGATACCTTTACCTAGCCCTACTGATGACACTAGACAGTTAGTGAAGATTGCGTTATGGGCTCTAAAACACCTCTACAAGCGTCAATACAACTACGCTAAAGCTGGAGTAAGCTTGGGCGACTTAATACCAAGAACTTCAGCGCAGTTTGATTTGTTTGCGTCAGGGCAATCAACCAGCCGAAGTACAAGTCTCATGAGCACCATCGACCGAATAAATGCAAAGATGGGGCGTGAATCGATTAAGTTAGCCAGTGAAGGGTTCGCTAGGCCGTGGAAGATGAAGCAGGGTAATAAAAGCCCTAATTACACTACTAGCTGGGATGGATTGATTTTGATTCGATTATAAATTAACTATTAATCTCAGCGATCAACTCAGAAATTCCGTTCAAATTTCTAATTTTTTCTAAAGACTGAATAAGTTTATGGGGAGGTATGTTGTTCGAGAGTTTTTTCATGATTTCAAGCCAATGACCTTGTATGTCATAAATTGGCGGATGACGATCAAGCAACTTATCAATAATTTCATATGTGAAAAATGGATCTAATTCCAACAAGCGAGGAATATCTTCAATGAATAGATAGTGTAAGTTGTCTCTAGTCAGAGAAAGGGATGTAGATTCAATGAAAGCCTTAGATTGGCTATCAAGTAAATTTATGTAGCAAGTAAGAAGCGCTAGCTTATTAAGTAATTCATTGGACTCTATGTATTTAGAATTCAACCAGTCTAAACAGAACAATGCAAAGTGATTAATAAGTGAAATATGCTCATCTTTTAAGTCTGTTCTTTTTAGACTCCAAAAATATTGGCTCAATACACATAAAACATCAATCCTACTCTCAGAGAAAATCTTATCGAAAATACCTTCATTAAGTTTTTCGAATCCCCATAAGTACCCTAAACCAATTCTCTCTATAATTCCCTTTAGAATGTCGCTGTTCAATTCATTAAGTTGCAAAGATCTGAAAAAGACTTTATGTTCTTTAATTAACTGATATGTTTTGAATGTTGGTTGTCCGTATATCAATCCGCCAATTGCAGAAGTGAACTGTATTTCATTTTCTGGGAATAACTCTGAAAAATTACTTTTTACCCAATCAATGTCTAAGTATTCTAGATTTGATAGATAGGTAGCAGCTAAGGTGAGAAACTCGAGATTGCCGTTAGTTTTCCCCTTTAGCAAATCAGAGAGTATTGGGCGAACATTTCGAAGGGTAGTCTGATTATTTCCTCTTTCAGCAAACTCCATGCGGCTCATTCTTAAAGCAACTGAGAAAAACGACTCTATAGCCTTTCCATATGTTGAATTGATTGCATTCGACATAGGGTCTTTGTGATGATGGTTTTCTGGCTGAACCTTTGAGAAAATTTTATTGAGAATTAAGAATGAAATGTTGAAAATATCAACTGAAAAATTATGTGAATCCTCTCTGGAAATTGATTTAATAAAATCAGCAACTAAATCTGGAATCCATTTCGCATTTGGAGTTCCACTATTATCAATATTCTGATCATCAATCCATAACGTTTCATCCTCAATGATGTCTTTAATGAAAAGGTTAATTCTAGGCCAAGCATCAATCCAATCTAATTCAGAAGCTTCTTTCTTAGACTTTTCCCAAGATTTCTTTAGCCCAGATATCAGGCTGTAAATGAAGGTGTATTTTAGAAATTTTAGTTGTGATAAATTAGTAATGAAAATAGATGGTTCAGAGTATGCTGAGTTTTCTAGAGTCTCGGCTAGACCTCTAATCGAATTACCCATCCAAGAATCAACTTCTTCAAAAGAATTCAGTTTTTCAACAAGTGTGCCTGACTTCAAAAATCCTATTAAATCTGTTTCACTGTATACAGATTTATTTTCATTCCAGTTGGTCTCAATAAAGTATAAGAAATCTGGATGTTCGGGAATATAAATCTTTTGGCCAACAACAAGATCATCTAGTATGGCATCGGCGGAGCCATTTCCTTGGTTAGCTATTGCTGAAACCCACCTTACTTTCCATTTATTCTCATACGCTACTTTGTCTTCGATGGATTCTGGAGCTTTGATACTTTGAATAATCGCTAAAATTTTCTTTTGTTGGGCATTATCAAGCTTCGAGAAGTTATTTTTAAGTAGTAAGTAGAGTTCGTGTAAATATTCAAATTCAAAAAGATTTGCACTTATTTTTTTGGTAAATACAGATGATAGTTTTACCCAGTGTTCGTTTATTGCATTAAGCGCAATCCTTCTGAACACAGGACGTTTGTCTTCTAATAAATTACAAACAAATTCATTACAATCACTCTGAGTATTGCTCTCAATCCAGCCGTCTAAGCAGTCGCGGTAAGCAACAATAAATATATTTTCTAGATCGTCTTTAAATGCATTCTGTTGGTTATCTTCTATTGCTGGTCTAATTAAGATGCTTGGCTCATTATTTTGTATTGAAAATAGATGATCAAGTATTTCATGCAGCACGCATACTGCTGATAAACCAATAAGCCTCCCAAAATCTTTTATATTGTTCGAGTAAAACTGTTCTAACCAATACTTTTCTATTGTTGGTTCATGCTTAAGCGATTTTTCTACTTGGGAGTACTTGCTAAGTATTCTCAATATTTCCAATGAGTATGTTGAGTTTGAGCCTAGGTATTTTTTAATTAAGCTCTTGTCGATTTCATGGCAAAGAATGCCGTTATTGTATGTGTTGTTAATCCACTTTTGGATCAACTTAACGTGATCTAATGTAATATTTTCTGCTGGTAATTCACTGTAAATTTCGATGAACTTTTTTGTAACATGAAAGTTAAAAGGTAAGGGTTGCATGGAGTCATAATGATTTGTCACATCAACTACAATTTTTAGAATCTTTGAAGCTATTTCATTCTGATTTGTAAGCCCTGAAAATTTGGCGCATTCTAAAAGGTATGTTGTTGCAGGCCAATGAGGGAAAACGAAACCTTCATTGATTTTTACAGGTAGAGGGGCTTTGTTTGGCTGGAAGAATCCTTCATTTTCCAGAACATCAAAATACTCGTAGAAGTCCTTTTTTTCTAAAATTAAATTAAAGCCATATTCTTCTAGCTCATGGTTTTTTTTCATTTTTGCAAAAAAAAGATTTAGTTTGCTGGTGGCTTTAATCATATTAGGCCAGCCATTGTGATTTTTTCTTGATGAACCATAACTTGTTGCATAGGTATTTTGGCTGCTAAGTCCTCAATAATAGGTATGAGCTGTTTATAACTATTCTTATCTTTAAGAAAAGGTATCAATTCGACGCCAAACTTTTGGAAATATACCTTCAAGTTTTTAGCAACTTCTATCTCATGGCTAAAGAACCCCTGTAGAAGAAAATGTTTAGACTTAGGAAGGGATTCCTCATTCTCATTAATTAAATTACTTTTTGTAAAAACGTACTCAAGAATTTCTAGTTCTTCTAAGCCATAACCAACAAAAAATACTGATCTGTGATCGAATAAAACTTCTAAAAATTTTAGGTATTGATTTTCCGAGTTATCTGTTGGGTTGCTGTATCTCTTCAAATAGTCTGTAGTTGTTACTACCATAGAGTGGTAGTCATTAACTGACCCATGAATATGAACGATTGTATTCGTGGCATTCAGTAGGAGCGGGGTGATTTCATCTCTTTTGTAGACTACATTTACATTGACACTATTCAGTGAGTCTTGAGTGGTGTTCTCTAATATGTCCCCCGTCTCATTAAAAGGCTTGTCTAGCCAATCATCATAATTTGTAGTGACTATCAGTGTGCTTAATTTTCTCAAACTCGCATAAGCTTTATCGGCATCATCTTTTTTTGATTTGTCAGCTGATGGGCTTAGGATTTTCTTGTAGTCGATATCCTTTTTGTATTTTCTTTGAAGGTCATCAGCTAGAGTTAGCTTTACTCTTGATGGCAGTTTAGATAGCTGGTCATAGTGCCCATGGGTGATACCGCTGTCGCTAATAAAGGAGCTTAAAGCCTTGTTGGCTAGTTCAGTCCAGCTAGGACAACCCCCTAGCATTGAAACTCCCGCACCTATGAAGGGCACTAAAATTCCAGAATTAGCAGCTATCAACATGCCTTCAGGGATTATTGGAAGTTCTTCTAGATATAATTCTTCATTTGACATATAGGAGTGATTTTAGCCGTAAGTTTGTGGATAGGGTACTAACAGCATCATATCTTTTGAGGAATTCTTTAGGCACCTCTATGGATCGAGAAAGTCAGAGATTAAACAATTAAAATTATGGTGAAAATCACGCTCTAGCACTCTCAAAAATCCATCGCTAAAATTATAGTTAGGTTATGGCACTTTTTAGCACGGTTCAATCAATACCATTTTTTGACTCAAGGGTAGCGCACTCTAGAGCAGAGCCTCGACACTTTTAATCCGTTTGTCGTGGGTTCGATCCCCGCACAGCCCACCAATAAAAAGAAATGGTTACGTGAAAACGTAGCCATTTTTTTCGTTCAAAATTTCAATGCAGACCTGATGTGTGGTTTTGTTGGGGTATGTGTCAAAAGATTTTACGGTTTACTTTTCATAAAGATCTGTAAGGTATTGTTGAACTTACAACTTTATCGCCAAGTGAACTTTTTTTATGAATATCAAATAGTCTGCGGATGGATTCAGATGCAAGTTTGTCAGAAACCATTGGGCCCAAAATAATCTGCGCTATTAACTTTTCTAATGAAAGGTCGTTTTTAGTAAGCTTGTTAACTTTGGATAGATTTAGCTTTAATTTTGGCTCGACTCCACGATTAGTTATTAAATGACCAAACTGATCTTGATAAGCATTCTCAGGGTCTCTGCTCTTGAAATAAGCTACTCTCCATTCACGTTCTTCTTTGAATCCATTATGTTTCGTGAACAAAGCAGTTACTTTGATTCTTTCAAATAAATGATATGCAATTAAATATAATTGATCGTCATTTACAGAGCCTTTTTGAATGAACTCTGCAGTTATATTAATAAGTTTATTGATATGAGCTTCATGCTCTTCATTGGAGCAATATGAAACTTTGGAAATGATTAACGGAGAATCAGTATTTTCTTTAATTGAACCAAGATCAAAAATAATTGCTATGCCTTTTCCATTTCCACCATACCCCCGCCACATAGAGAGTAATCCATCTTTATCATGGTCTAGGTTGTGTTCGGAAAAGCAGAATGCGTAAGTATCTAGAGCGTCTTTATTGCTAAACATTTCAAAGTAGTGCTCAAATGCTAAGGTAAGTTTTTGGTAACTAGCCTCACTCTTGCAAGCTTCTTTAATTGATCTGCTATTTGTGAATAACCTATGGCCTAATGTAATTCCAAATCTTATTTCTTGGAAATCGTTCATGAATAATGGATTTGAAAACCAGATTTCATCTGATTTAAGAATACTCTCGAGAGTTTCAATAGAAGTATAGTGCGCTAAGAGGGGTTTCTTGTTTGGGTAGTTGTCTGGATCATCAATTATGTCTTGGGCTAGAAGAGACCAGATTTCGTTGTTGATTTGGCTAATTTCCATTACTTGGCCTCCATAAGTTTTGGTAGATGTTAGCTGAAAGGATCCGGTTCAGGTTATCCATTCCTTCAAAAGTCCATAACAGAGCCCTATATGGCCCCCGTAGTTGTAATGTCGTGAATCCCGATATTTTGAAATAAGAACAAAAATATGTACAAAATTTGAACTGTCGAACAGCTTAGGGTTAGCGGTGAAGCTTCCTAGATCAGTTTCCGATCCCCGCACAGCCACCAATAAAAAGAAAGGGTTACGTGAAAACGTAGCCCTTCTTTTCGTCCAAAATTTCAATACAGACCTCATGTGCGGTTTTTTGTCATCATCCAGTCATATATTTTGATTATAATCGAAATATGGAAAATAAAATCGCAGTTAAAGCATTCTTAGCATTAGGTCAGGAAAGCCGCCTTAATGTATTTCGTTTAATCGTTCAAAAGGGTGATGTTGGGCTTACGCCTAAAGATATAGTTGAAGTTCTTGGTGTTCCCAATGCTACTTTGAGCTTTCATCTCAAAGAGCTACTACAAGCAGATTTGATCGTAGTTGAGCGGGTAAGCCGAAATCTCTTTTATCGTCCAAATCCCTCAATCATCAGTGAGCTAAGTGACTTTCTAATGGAAAACTGCTGTGGTGGTAAAAGCTGTGCTCCAGTTGTAATTAGCCAGTTAGGCAAATAATGAAGCAATACAACATTCTCTTTCTTTGTACTCACAACTCATCTCGCTCGATTTTAGGTGAAGCGCTTGCGTCAACCCATTCGAGTGGATGCTTTGTGGGTTACTCAGCAGGTTCAACACCCGGCAAATCGATTAACCCAATTGCAGAGGAATTGGCCTTGGAAATGGGTTATCCAAAAACAAAGATGTATTCAAAAAGTTGGGATGAATTTGCTAAGCCAGATGCACCTCAAATGGACTTTATTATTACTGTTTGTGACAGTGCGGCTAATGAAGCATGTCCAGTTTGGATAGGACATCCAGCTACTGCACATTGGGGATTCCCAGACCCATCTAGAGTGGAAGGTAGTTATGACGATAAAAGAAAAGCCTTCGTTAATGTAATGAATGGGCTTAAACAAAGGTTAGATGCTTTTGCCTCACTCCCATTAGAAAAGCTAGACCAATCAAGCATCGAAAACGAATTAAGAAAGTTAGCCAGCATATGAGTCAAATCACACAAAAACTATCATTTTTAGACCGCTATTTAACAGTATGGATATTTGCTGCCATGGCAATCGGGATTGGGCTAGGTTATTTCATTCCTGGTGTAGAGATTTTCATTAATCAGTTTCAAAGTGGTACTACGAATATTCCGATCGCGATTGGTTTGATACTCATGATGTATCCGCCATTCGCAAAAGTAAAATACGAGGAATTGCCAGATGTGTTCAAAGACAAGCGAGTGTTCGGCTTAGCGATTCTTCTTAATTGGATAATTGCGCCAACGCTCATGTTCTTGCTGGCCATTACATTTGTTCCTAATCAACCTGAGTATATGGCCGGGCTCATCTTGATTGGCATAGCCCCTTGTATTGCGATGGTGATTGTGTGGAATGATATTGCTAAAGGTTCAACAGAGTATGCGGCTGGGTTGGTGGCGTTCAATGCTGTATTCCAAGTGTTGTTCTTTAGTCTTTATGCTTATTTCTTCTTAACTGTCTTACCACCTTATTTCGGTTTTACAGGTTCGGTCGTCAATATCACGATTGGAGAAATCGCCAAGACCGTATTCATCTATTTGGGTATTCCTTGTATTGCAGGTTTGATGACGAGATACACCATGCTCAAGTTTTTTTCAAAAGATTGGTATCAAAATACCTTTGTGCCGAAGATAGGCAAGATCACTTTGATCGCTTTGTTATTCACTATCGTTGTGATGTTTAGTTTAAAAGGAAAGCTGATACTTCAGCTGCCAATGGATGTAGTGTCAATCGCAGTTCCATTACTCATTTACTTTGTTGTGATGTTCTTAATAACATTTGTGATTACAACCAAGATGGGCGTTGACTACAAACGCTGTTGTACACTTTCATTCACAGCCGCAAGCAATAACTTCGAATTGGCTATTGCAGTAGCCATTGCTGTATTTGGTATTAACTCAGGTGCGGCATTCGCTGCTGTAATTGGCCCCTTAGTTGAAGTGCCTATTATGGTTGGGTTGGTTTCAGTAGCTTTATGGATTAAGAGTAAATATTTTTAGGTATTCTTTCGAAAGGGTCGGGGATCCTGACATTTTGAAATACGTACAAAAATATGTACAAAATTTGAACTGTCGAACAGCTTGGGCTTAGCGCAGGGGCTTCCTAGGGCAGGTTTCGATCCCCGCACAGCCACCAATAAAAAGAAATGGTTACGTGAAAACGTAGCCATTTTTTTCGTCCAAAATTTCAATACAAACCTAATGTGTGGTTTTGTTGGGGTATGTGTCAAAATCGGTAAAAAATAGCATATCTAAATCTTTCATAGATTATTTTGCTTTGCGTTTGCATTAATTTCTTTCGCTTTTGTTAGCAATTGGTCATGAAATATTTTAGCAATTGGACTTAGTTTTTTTCCTTTTGTCGTCACAATATGCC
>JACCDG010859215.1_pt1 | contig 24629 bp, 24 predicted proteins | sample 7442471 | NCBI WGS metagenome assembly JACCDG01 (sample SAMN15323444, study PRJNA562643) | freshwater metagenome | isolation source: river surface water | place: USA:Blue River Watershed | collected 2017-08-17 | reverse complement strand
TGATCCTTACGGGAGTTTATCTCATTGAGCGCTCTGATCTGGATCTTTTGGTGAGCGTTCTGCCGAAGGATCCTCGTTTTACCGGCTTGCTCCGAACATTTGTTCAGAATCGATACGACTATGCTTCCCCCGGCTCTGCTTATGAACGCAAGATCGGTCGGTTCCTTCAGGTTTTGGAAGGGAAACCTCCCCGAAAAGTCAGCCCCCCCAAGGATTGGTTTGCAGAAGAGGTCGTTGAAAGGGTTCAGACAACGCCGGCACCCTCTGGGGCCTCCGATGCTTCCTCTGTTGCTGGCCCTACGGTTATTTCTTCGGGAGAGACAGGGTTTTCGGATCCTCATACGACGATTCATTGCGTTTGAGTTGATCGTGATCGGTTTTTCACATCAGGCGTGCCTCGTGCGCGCCTGATTTTCTTTTACAGATTATGTGTCACATCCGAACAATACTTGATATACTCACCCCATGTCCAAGTCATACCATATTGCCAAATTTTTGAATGAAACAGAGCGTGAGAATCTTGCGCAGTATGACAATACTTTATCACATCTACTTTTCCATCGAGGTATCAAAACTGGTCTAGATGCACAGAAATTCCTTGAGCCAAATTACGAGGAACACAATCATGATCCATTTTTACTGAAAGATGCGGAGAAAGCTTCTTTGAGAATTATTGAGGCCATCAAAAGTGGTCAAAAAATAGCAATTTATGCAGATTATGATGCGGACGGCATTCCGGGGGCTAGTATTTGGCATTCATTTTTTTCAAGAATTGGATACAAAAACTTTGTTGTATATATTCCGCATCGTCACGATGAAGGTTTTGGACTCAACGTCGAAGCGGTAGAACAATTGGCAAATGAAAAAGTTGAATTGATTATTACTGTCGATTGTGGAATTACCGATATTTTGCCAGCAAAAAAAGCAAAAGACTTAGGTGTCGATCTTATTATTACCGATCATCACGAACCAAAAGAGATTTTGCCTGAAGCTTATGCAATTATCGACCACAAACAGGAAGATTGTAATTATCCAGACAAAAATATTTGTGGGTCAGGAGTCGCTTACAAATTGATACAGGCAATTTTGAAAAATGATCGCCTTGGTTTGCCGGATGGTTATGAAAAATGGTTTTTGGATTTGGTCGGTATTGCTACACTTTCTGACATGGTGCCACTTGTTGGCGAGAATAGATTATTTGCATATTATGGACTTATGGTTCTGCGAAAAAGTCCGAGAAAGGGTTTGGTCCAGCTATTGAGAAAATTAAAAATTAATCAAAGGTATCTCAATGAAGATGATATTGGTTACATGATTACGCCAAGGATCAATGCGGCTTCGAGGATGGGACTTCCGATGGATGCATTTCACTTGCTTACAGCGGAGACAGAGGCTGATGCGGAAAAGTTCACCGATCATTTGGACAAAATTAATAATGAAAGAAAAGGTGTAGTTGCTTCATTGGTAAAAGAGGCAAAGAAACATTTACATGAGAGATACGGTGATAATATTCCAAATGTGATAGTCCTTGGCAATCCTGATTGGCGACCATCTCTTCTCGGTCTCGTCGCTAATACTTGTGCCGAAGAATTTGGTCGACCGGCATTCTTCTGGGGGAGAGATGGTGGAAATATAATAAAGGGATCATGTCGATCGGAAGGCAAAACAAATGTTGTTGAGTTGATGCAAGCGAGTTTACCGCAAACTTTTATCCAATTTGGAGGGCATAAATATTCTGGTGGTTTTGCAGTGGCAAATGATGAGATACATTTCTTGGAAAAAAGGTTGAATGAAGTTTATGGATCGATTGATGATGGTGATCAGATCAGTAAAAAGGAAGTAATAGATATGGAACTTACTATCGATGAAATTGATAGTAAGTTTTATGAACAAATAAATAAATTGGCACCGTTTGGAATAGGTAATCCAAAACCGCTTTTTTTGTTCAGAAAAGTGGCACCTGTTGTGGTGCGGAAATTTGGTAAGACTAACGATCATGTTGAAATCGTTTTCAAGAAAAAGAATGGTCAGAAAATTTCGGCGATAGCTTTTTTTGGAGCAAAAGAAAGATGGGCTGATGAAGTTAGAGAAGGTGCGGTTATGGATTTGATTGCATCGGTCGAAAAATCTATGTTTCGAGGTAGGGCTGAGATTCGTTTGCGAGTTGAGAATGTGCATATGTCAGACATCTGCAATGCAGATGTCTGACATATGCATTTTTGCTATACTACTTTTTATGACAAATATAATTTTTACTGACGGATCATCGCGGGGAAATCCAGGTCCCGGTGGCTGGGGGGCGATCGTAGTCTCACAGAGGTCACACCTCTGTATTGAGTTGGGTGGTCGCGAAGAAGATACCACAAATAACAGGATGGAGATTTTGGCGGCGATCAATGCACTCGGCGAGACTGATGATGACTCCGAAAACATTGTCTACACCGATTCTTCATATTTGATAAATGGAATAACGAAGTGGGTCTATGGCTGGAAGAAAAATGGCTGGAAAACAAAAACCAAAGAAGAAGTATTGAATAAAGATTTATGGTTGCGATTGATCGAAGTTTGTGAAAACAAAAAAGTAGATTTCAAATATGTTGGTGGACATGTTGGTATTGCTGGTAACGAGAGATGTGATATTATCGCAACCTCATTTGCAGATGATGTAAAGATAGACCTTTACAACGGTCCTCTTTCGGGTTATCCAATAGCAAATGTTACGAATGTTTCACACGATTTTGTAAAGGCCGATGATAAGAAAAACAGCAAATCGCGCTCAAAAAAGCCAGCATTTTCTTACGTTAGTGCCGTTGGTGGTAAAGTTATGATTCACACAAATTGGACTGATTGTGAAAAGAGAGTGAAAGGGGTCAGAGGTGCGCGTTTCAAAAAAGCTTTGAACCGAGAGGAACAGGAGAGTTTGGTGAAAGATTTCTCGCGAGGTGAGGCCTCGAGGAGTAATTGAAGTTTCTCTGACGAATCTTGGCCATATTTTTTAAGACAGCTCCTCGAGGTTTCGCCTCGAGGAGCTGTCTTCATTCTTTTTTGATAATTATTTTATCAGGATTTTATCTCCTATCTGTACAATTGGATAATGAATAAAAAAAGTTTTATCTTTTGGAGTATTTTTGTTGCACTCGCTGTCTTGCGATTGTGGCAATCTTCTACCGATACTCGCATAAGTTCTGACAATTGTTTGAAACAAAACATCACAGGTATGGGCAAAATAGTTTCTGAACCTGAGAAGAAAGATACTGGTCAAGTCTTTGTAATATTCGCGGATAATTTTTCTACGAGAGAGGCCTCGGAGATTTGTGGCGCAGATGTCGCTATCAGAGTCAAAACAAAACTTTATCCGAGTTTTTTGTTTGGTGATCAGGTTTCGTTTTCAGGCAAACTTCTTGAACCTGCAAACTTTGAGAATGCAGACGGCCGAGTCTTTGACTACATTGGTTATCTGGAGAAGGACGATATTTATTTTGAAATAAAAAGTGCTAACGTAAAACGGTTGGATCGAACTGACGCGCGACTATTTTCATCGGATCATTTCAAAATTAACAATCTATTTGACTCAATATCGTCGCAGTTATTTATTATAAAAAAATCTTTTGTTCATAGTCTCGAGAAAAATCTCGGTGAGCCACACTCGGCTCTTGCGGGAGGACTTGTTGTGGGGGAGAAGTCAGCTCTTGGCAAACAACTATTGGATGACTTTAGAAAAGTTGGTCTTATACACATTGTTGTCCTCTCTGGTTACAACATTACAATCGTAGCTGATGCAATGCGTAGGCTACTTTTGTTTCTTCCTAGATTCTGGGGAATATTTTTTGGTGGTCTTGGTGTCGCAATGTTTGGCATCTTGGTTGGTGGTGGTGCGACAGTTGTGCGTTCTTGTCTCATGTCTGGAATCGCGCTTACCGCAGATTTGGCACGACGTGACTATAGTGTGTTGCGAGCACTTATCTTTGTTGGTTTGATTATGCTTATAGAAAATCCAAAGATTCTTTTACACGATCCTTCCTTCCAGCTTTCTTTTTTGGCAACACTCGGATTGATATTTCTGGCACGGCCAATAGAAAATAAAATTGGCTTTATAACAGAGCGATTTGGTCTTCGAGGCATTGTTGCTTCGACATTCGCAACTCTCATTTTTGTATCACCATACATTCTATATACGATGGGGCAGATCTCCATTGTTGGTGTTGTCGTAAATATTCTTGTACTTCCGCTTGTACCGGTGACAATGCTATTTGTTTTTCTTGCGGGCATAATCGGAATATTTTCTACTTTTGTTGCTGTACCTTTTGCTTGGGTGAGCTATTTCTTATTATCCTATGAACTTTTTATGGTCAAAAGTTTTGCAAAACTTCCTTTTGCCTCACTTAATATCGGCCAATTTTCTCCGTGGTGGGTGGTAGGGTTTTATGTAATTATTTTAATAATAATTTATAGGCAAAATAAAAATGCATCTATAAAGTTGGCTAATTAATCATCCAAAACAATTATCGAAATTATTTTAAGTTTTCTTCTACTTTACTCCAATTCAAATTTACAAAGAAATCTTCAACATAATTTTTCTTGCCGGATGGTTGATAGTCGGCAACATATGAGTGTTCCCACATATCGAGGGCAAGAACAAGAGTACAATCTTGGAGCTGTCCAAGGTGTTGTTCGTCTACCCAAGCGTTGAGAAGGCGATTTTCTTTGCGATCGTGATATAGCATAGCCCAGCCAATGCCACGAGTAAGGGCGATTGCCTTGAATTCTGCAAGCCAAGCATCGTAAGAACCCCAAGTTTCTGTTATGAGTTTCATAAGAGGACCTTCGTCGAGGGTTGCTGGACCGCCTTGAATAGAATCAAAATAGACTTCATGATTACGCATACCGTTGTATTCGAAACCGAAACGGCGATTGACCTCCCCAAGCAAATAAGCGTTTTTCTCTGATTCTTGTTTTAGTTCAGCGATTTTTTCGATTATCAAATTGGCGTTTTTGACATAGCCAGCATAGAGCTTGAGGTGTTCCTCGGTGGTTTTTGCAGATATGCCTTTTAGATTGGGTAAAGTAAATGTTTTTGGGGTAAATAGTTTCATTTTTAATATTTGATTAGGGGTAATGGTCTAATTATACGCTATTTTCCTACTGAGGCGCAGCCTCAGTGACTGAGGTTGCGCCTCAGTAGGAAATCTTCATTCTTTTTTGATAATTATTTTATCAGGATTTTATCTCCTATCTGTACACTTATGGAATGAAAACCAAATCATTCATTAAACCAATAATTGTTGTCGCAGGCATTACTATCGCATCGAGTACGTTGGGTGCTTATTATTGGAAACAAGAACATCGCCAACCGATCTTGGAAGTATATATTTTCGCCCCAAAGAGCGGGCGTTCTATCTTCATTAGAACACCGGAGGACAATCGGATATTGATCGATGGCGGTTCAAATTCCGAAATTATAAGATACATCTCAGAGATATTACCTTTTTATTCTCGGCGGATAGATATGGTTATCGCTACCAACAATGCTGGCAAGAACGTCGGTGGTCTCATAGATGTGATACAAAGATATGAAGTAGGGGATATATACTTGCCAAAGCACACGCTTGATAGTCTGGGCTTGGCTAGTTCGACAGATCAGATTTATGAAACCTTGGTTCAAACTGCAAAAGAGTTGAATATAAATATGGAAACAATCGCCCGTGGCCGAATACTGAGCTTAGATTCAAAAACAAAATTAGAGGTATTATTTCCAGCTGATCCTGCCAACTTTTCATATTCGAAGGCGAGTTCACCAGAGATACTTTTCAATATCTCTTATGGAATAACCAATGTACTCTTTGCTGGCAGTGCATCTCCAAAAGTGCAAAAATACATTGCAAGCTCAACTTTAGTTACAACCACTACTACAACCATTACATCCACAATTACATCTCCCGTTAAGCAGGCATCTGACGTTTTGATTGTCTCTCACAGCGCATTACCCAACTACGTCTCATCAGAATTTATAGATACATTTCACCCATCATATCTAGTCTATTCAAAAAAAATTGCCAAGGATGAAGTCATACCTGATGCTGAAGCGATTTCTGAACCAGGCTTCGAAACCGCGAATCAAACCACAAATCAAGTAATAAACCAAAAAGTTGTTAAAACAAAAAAGAAAAAAGACCCCCTTCTGTATCTATCGCCAGAAAATCGTTTCAATATTAAAGAAAGTGGGGTAGTGAAGATCGAATCAGATGGTAAGGTGGTGAATATAATCAGAAACTAATTCTTACAATTCTCGATTTTGATCAGAATTTCTTTGTACATGTTTCTTATTTTTTCTTTTTGAGATTTGCCTATCGAATAATAATTCAAGAAACTGGGATTTGAGTTTATTTCAATAACAGTATATTTATCAGTCTTGGTACTGATGTCGCCATCAATCATGAGATCAACTCCACAGAGCCTGAGACCCATATCTCTCGTGATGTCTATAGCTTGCTTTTTGAAATAGGGATGGATCTTGTCTGTAACATCTATAACGTCACCTCCGGTTGACAGATTGGCATTGCAAAGCAAGTACACAACCTCATTTACTTTGGGAATATAACGCTGGTCTTTTTGCTGGTGTTTTAAAGCAAGCTTAATTCTATTATCATCTATATTTATTTTTCTTTTTCTACCAAGCTTCTCAAGTGTTTTCATTTTTTCATTAAATAGCTTGGTAATACTTGATTTTCCATTCCCGATAACATTTAGTGGAATTCTTTGGTATACAGCAATAATTCTATTATCGAGAACAACAATACGATAATCTTTTCCCGTCACGATCTTTTGAACAAGAACAATTCGATCACTTTTAAAAATATTTCTAACTGATTCAAAAAATTCAGTTTTATTATTAACAAATGAAACATCTTTTCCCTGAGAACCACTGTTTGGTTTTACGATTACAGGAAAGCCAAGCCCTGTTGCATATTTATAGGCCTCATCAATTTTTCTATCCTCTGATCCTATTGTATCCGCCCACTCATCAGAATAAAAAGCTTTGCTACCAGGAACTGTCGGGTATCCCATCGATTTCAAGAAAAAGTTTGTATAATCTTTATCGGACGCGATTTCTGAACTACCCTTGGTATTTATATCTAAAGTATTGTAACGAAAATACTTTTTAATTCCGTTTTTGAATGTAATTTGACCAACAGTATTCCATTCTGGTTCGAGGTGCAATTTTGCTCCTATTTCAGGCGCTATTTCTCGGATCATTTTGCAGAGCAGGGTTACTTTTTTTCGGTTGGTCATTTTTGGCATTTGCATGTTTGGTATCTAGTCTTTCGCTGTGTTCTAGAAGATAAGCCCCTTTATAGCACTTACCAACATCATAATCAACAAAAAATGCCGAGTTAGATAATTCGGCATTTTTTGTTTTGTGTGTAAATGCTGTCTAGATTATCCCTGCTTTCTTGAGTGTTGCAAAGGCGCCATTTTTCTCGATTGTTCGGAGGGCGCGAGTTGAGATGTTGAGAATGAATGTTTGCTTGAGTTCAGGCACGTAAATGCGCTTTTTCTGGATATTTGGATACTTTCTTATACTGCCACAAGGATTGAACTGTGTAGCACGAGTAGCGTTGGAGTATCGTCCACCAACGACTGAGGTCTTTTTTGTAATTGGGCAGATTTTTGCCATAAAAGTAGTTAGAATGGTATGCTAGCATATAGTTTTGGGCGAGACAAGTGCAAATACTAAAGTTCAATGTTGAGTCGTAGAGCTATGTAGAAAGTATTAAGTGAAATGAAAACAAAATGTTAACTATTTTTTCAATTATAATACTGATCTTTTCTATCATCGTTCATGAGCTTGCTCATGGTTTTATGGCAGATTATCTCGGTGACCCGACAGCTCGTCTTCAGGGAAGATTGACTTTGAATCCAATAAAACATATAGACCCAGTTGGTTCTATCATCGTGCCACTTATTACATCTCTTTCTGGATTTACTTTCGGTTGGGCAAAACCAGTCGAGTACAATCCATACAATCTAAAAAACAAAAGAAAGGGGGAATTTCTCATTGCTTTGGCTGGCCCACTCTCAAACATTGTTATTGCTATGATATTTGGTACCATTATCCGTTTTTCGGTGGGTGAACTGTCTAGCCCCACGCCTTTTATCGAGTTTTGTGCATATATAGTAATAATTAACCTCGTCTTGGCCATCTTCAACCTTATTCCATTACCGCCTTTGGATGGTTCAAAATTACTATTTGCATGGTTACCACACCAATATGGCAAATTTAGGGTGATGATGGAGGCTTATGCACCAATATTCGTATTGATAGCAGTCTTTTTCCTTTGGAGAGTGGTGTCACCGTTGGTTGCTCTGGCTTTCAGCTTAATTACTGGTATTAATTATTAATATAATTTCTAAAGTAATGAATAAAACCAAATTATTCACCGCCTTCGTACTGTCCATACTTGCAATTGTGGTTCTCAATACAATAATTGGAAATAAAATAGGTAATAATATAAGTAATAATTTAGATAATAATACTATTTTAAAAAATATAGACGAAGATTCTTTTTTGGCTGGCATTGCTAGAGCTTGGGTCAAACCAAAAGTAACCGAAGGTGTTTTGGAAAATTATCCTTTTGCCTTGGAAAATCCTCCGGTTTCAATTATTGAGGGATTTGAGGCTTATGACGGTTATCTCTTGGACAAACCTGGAGATTTTCATTGGGCTATTGATTATGTGAAAAATGACAATGGCAAGTTTTTGCCATTCCCAGTCTATTCAGCTCACGGAGGGACGGCATTTCAAGGTTATGGCAAGACTTGGGGTAAATTTGTAGTGGTAAAAGTGCGTGATGAAAATGGCAATGGTTACAACACTTTGTATTCCCACTTGGAAAATGTGCCTAGCTATTTTCCATATATGAATACGGATATAGATAGTAGTAAGGGGGTAGAGATTGATGCTAAGACCTATATCGGTGATGCGGGCAAGAGTGGTAATACAAAAGGTATCAATCAACTGCATTTTGAACTTCATAAGGTAAGTGGTGCAGAAAAAAGAACGGTTCGAATAGATCCTTATGGCCTCTATCTTAGATTTAGTTCAGGCAAATATCCTCAACCAGGAACCGCACTTTTTGGATTAGAACACTATTGGAGGGGCAACAATCCGGGGTTTGTGGAATAAATGAGAGCTTAGTGCGTATAGGTCTTGAAGACCGTTTGCAAGAAATTTCTGAAACAGAGCAAAACTTGCAAGACTTTGCGTGTCTGAAAAACTAGTAAGAACTAAGCTAACAAGAAACATTGCCCAAAATGGCTTATTATGTTAACGTACCTTCACGGTCCAATAGGGGACGAACGTTCGTTTGGGCAAGAATGAGTAATCTTTTGGAATAAAACTCACATTCCAAAAGGTGAAGAATTCAGAATTGCCAGCTCGGGTGAAGATATAGGGTGTGAAATATAAGGTTCGGGTACGTATTATCAACCGTCTTTGACGGAATATTATTAAAATATGCCAACAATAAGTCAATTAACAAAATCTTCGAGAAAGAGATTTACACGCAAATCAAAGTCTATTGCTTTGACTCGTACTTTCAATTCGATTCAAAATAGACCAAGTTTCTTCCCATCACCTTTCAAAAGAGGTGTATGTGTCAAAGTTACAACCAAGACACCAAAGAAGCCAAACTCAGCTATCCGTAAGATTGCTCGTGTTCGTCTCACAAACGGTGTTGAAGTAACCGCCTATGTTCCAGGTATGGGTCACAACTTGCAAGAACACTCAGTAGTATTGCTACGTGGTGGTCGTGTGAAGGATGTCGGTCTACGATATTCTGTTGTTCGTGGTGTCTTGGACTGTGCAGGTGTCGAAGCTCGTCGTAAAGGTCGAAGTCAATATGGAAATAAGCGTCCAAAGGCCGCTAAAGTCTAATCTAATATCATGCGAAGAAAATTAAACATAAAGAGAGTTTTGAAACCCGATGTGACTTATGCTTCTTTGAAATTGTCAAAGTTTGCAAATTACATCATGGAATCAGGTAAGAAGAACATAGCCAGAGCGATCGTTTCTGATTGTATGAATGCAATCAAAGAAAAAGCAAAAGTCGAAAATCCTCTCGAGGTTTTTGAAACAGCTCTAAAGAATACAACTCCAGCTATGGAAGTCCGATCACGACGCGTCGGTGGTGCAAACTATCAGGTTCCTCGTGAAGTTCGACCAGAACGCAAGCAAGCACTATCAATGAAATGGATCATTGAGGCAGCACGCAATAAGAAAGGTGCTCCTATCCATCTCAAGCTCGCAGATGAGATCATCTCTGCATCAAAGAATGAAGGTGAAGCAGTCAAGAAGCGTGAAAATGTCCACAAGATGGCCGAAGCAAACAAGGCCTTTGCTCACTTTGCGTGGTAATTATAGTTTGAAGATAATGAAAACACGCGGTCAATATTGACCGCGTGTTTTCTGTTGATAGAATTGACTAAATAAAATGGGGAATGAAATCGAGACAAGTTTAATATTACCGGTAACTCCTGAGTTCATAGAGAGGAGGATACTTGTCGTACGTGGAATTAAAGTTATGTTGGGTAATGATTTGGCCAAATTGTATCAAGTCGAACCACGTACTCTTATTCAAGCTATAAAAAGAAATAAAGAAAGGTTCCCAAGTGATTTTTGTATTCCAATTAACTGTCAATGAAGCCGTTTGTTTGAAATCACAATTTGTGATTTCAAACGTAGATACACCTTTGAGGTACCAAATTGGAACCTCAAACATTGGACGTGGTGGGCGTCGTCACCCACCTTATGTCTTCACTGAACTCGGAATTGCAATGCTATCCTCGGTACTTCGAAGTGACCGTGCCGTTCAAATGAACATTTTTATTATGCGAGCATTCGTAAAACTTAGAGAAATGCTTGCTACACACAAAGATCTAGCTCAAAAAATAGACGAATTGGAAAAAACTCAAAAAAGCCAAGGAGACAAACTTATAGCAGTATTTTCACTATTAAAAAGGTTGAGCGACGAGCCTCAAGCAAAGACAAATCCAATTGGTTTTGGGAAACAATAGTATCTATTATTTTTTTGCTGTTGATTATTTAACATATTTACTGTATTGTATGCTCAATTCGAAAGCCTCTGGCTTTTTATTTATCATTAATTATTAAATCTTCATGAACCGCGATTATCCACTAGATCGAGTACGTAACTTCGGTGTCATTGCTCACATTGATGCCGGCAAGACAACAACTTCAGAGCGTATTTTGTATTACACAGGTATGACCCACAAAATAGGTGAAGTTCATGAAGGTGATACTGTCACTGACTGGATGGAGCAGGAGAGGGAGCGTGGCATCACTATTACAGCCGCTGCCATCACATGTTTCTGGAATCCTACCTACATGCCAAAGACAGATTTGTCCAAGAAAGTTCGATTCAACGTTATTGACACTCCTGGACACATCGACTTTACCGTAGAGGTCAAGCGATCTCTCCGTGTGCTCGATGGAGCAGTTGTAGTATTCGACGGTGTTGCTGGAGTAGAGCCACAATCAGAGACAAACTGGCGTTATGCTGATGATGGCAAAGTTCCACGTCTTTGTTTCATAAACAAAATGGACCGCATGGGTGCATCTTTCGAGAGATCATACAAGTCTATTTTGGAAAGATTGAATAAACATGCTGTAAGATTCCAGATTCCTATCGGTCTAGAAGGTGAACATAAGGGCGTTGTCGATCTTCTCACTATGAAAGGTTATATTTTTGAAGGTCAAATGGGTGACAAAATTGTCGAAGTGCCAATTCCAGAAGAATTGATGGCTGACGCAAAGAAATATCATGCAGAATTGATCGAGAAAATAGTAGAAAATGATGAAACAGCGATGCAAAATTATTTGGAAGGAAAAGAAATTGCAGTCGACGAACTCAAGAGACTTACTCGAAAAGCAGTTATTGATAACAAACTGTTTCCAGTTTTTACTGGTTCAGCACTCAAGAATATCGGTGTTCAATTGGTTCTAGATGCTGTTGTTGACTATCTTCCATCACCACTAGATATCGAATCAACAAAAGGTATCAATCCAAATACTGGAGAAGAGATTGTAAGGCATCCATCCGATACAGATCCTTTCTGTGCTCTTGCTTTCAAATTGCAAAACGATCCATTTGTCGGTCAGCTTACATTCTTCCGTGTCTATTCTGGAACAATTGAGGCGGGTACATATATATACAATGCAACAACTGGCAAGAAAGAGCGCTTGGGACGTATTGTTAGGTTGCAGGCAGACAAGCGTGAAGAGGTCAAGAAAGTCTTCGCCGGTGAGATCGCCGCTGCTGTAGGTCTAAAAGACGCATTAACATCTCATACATTCTGTGATGAGAATAATCCTATAGTCTTGGAACAAATAAAGTTCATGGAACCAGTTATCTCTCTTCGTATAGAACCAAAAACAAAGGGTGACCAAGAAAAAATGGGTCTTGCACTTCGCAAATTGGCAAATGAAGACCCAACATTCCGCATCTCTTCAAATCCTGAGACAGGTGAGACTATTATCTCTGGTATGGGAGAATTGCACCTAGAAATCATGGTTGATCGTATGAAGAGAGAGTTTACTGTTGAGGCCAATGTTGGCGAACCTCAGGTTGCATATCGAGAGACTATCCAGATGTCAGCCGAAGCAGAAAACAAATATATCAAACAAACAGGAGGTAAAGGTCAATACGGTCACGTCCGCATCACCCTAAAACCTATGGAACCATGGCCAGAAGGGGAGAAAATGCCAAAGACTGTACATAGATATGACGATTTTGAGTTCATCAACTCTATCAAGGGTGGTGTGATTCCAAACGAGTTCATCCCAGCAGTAGAAAAAGGTGTGCACGAAGCTATGGATCGCGGTATTGTCGCTGGCTACAAGATGGTAAATGTTTCTTGTGAACTTACATTCGGTTCGTATCACGATGTTGACTCATCAGAAATAGCCTACAAGATCGCCGCTTCTCAGGCTTTCCAAGATGCTGCCAAGAGAGCAAAGCCTGTTATCCTAGAGCCTATAATGAAACTTGAGGTTGTTTGTCCAGAAAAATATATCGGAGACGTGAACGGTTCTATCGCTTCCAAGCGTGGTCTTATCGAAGGACAAAACCAAAAAGGTCAAAATGTCTCGATTATTGCAAAAGTTCCTCTTTCAGAAATGTTCGGTTACACAACCCAGCTCCGTTCTATGACTTCAGGACAGGGTAGTGCAATGATGGAATTTGATCATTATGATGTCGTGCCAGCAAACGTGGCAGAGACAATCAAGGAAAAGAGGAAGTAGGGTTTGGGATTCCGGGATGAGTTTTCCCATGACGACTTATAGCATCCCGAAATCGTAAGCATCTCGGTAGACATAAGATAAAAGAAAAACAACCGACAAAGCGGTTGTTTTTCTAATTCAAGATCTGCAAAAGCTGGTCTTGAAGGTTTAACTAGCGGAACTCTGCCCCAACATTGAGTATGATATAACAATATTTAATTATTAAATCAACTTCACAATACACCATAGGACTATTGTATTTGCAGGGGGGGTGGTAAACTTACATCAGTAAATTTGCTCCGTTTTTATTAATTTATTTATAATTTATGAGAAAAGTTAAAATTGTTTCGTTCTTGTTTATTTTGGCGTTTATTTTAATCGCAGGTGTCGTGGGCTCAAACCAAGCAAATGCGGTGGTTTGTCCGGCTGGTCTTATTTGTATTCCAAAAAGTTCAGCACCAGCAGACTGTCCTTCTGGTCTTATTTGTGTGCCTAATCCAACATATGTAAAACCTGTTGCAAGTACAGATACAACATACGCATGTTATAGGTTTTCTTCGGATATGGGTTGGAAAGGCATATATGAATCTGTATCAATGGGTGCCGATGTTGCCAATCTTCAAAGATTGCTAATTTCAAAAGGATATGACATCCCAAGTATTACTAAGGCAAATACGCCTGCAGGTAGTTTCGATGAAGATACACGTAATGCTGTAATGAAATATCAAGAAAGTAAGGGAATACCTACGACTGGCTTCGCAGGTCCTTTGACTAGAGCGAGTTTGAATAGTTCGTGTCTGATAAGTTCAGGCACATCACCTAGCCCTACCCCGTCTGCAGGTGCTGCGATAATTAAGGTCTTAAGTCCAAATGGAGGCGAGGTGTTGAAAGAAGGCAGTCAGTTCAGGATTAATTGGACGTCGGCTAATATTCCTGCAAATTCTCAAATTATCGTCGATATTTTTAATTCTTCTATAGCAGATATTAAATACCCAAATCATCAAATAGCTGTACTTTCGTCAAATGCAACTTCATATTCGTGGACTGTTTCTGGAAATAATGGCTGGGGTATGGGAAAAAGTTCAATTTATCAAAAACTTACTAATGTTTTTGGTGTAAAGAATGCAGACGCTTTTGATAGTCAATATGTAATAAGTGTGCGCGCGTATGACCCTGTAACATATAAGCAGTATGCTTACGATCAAAGTGATTCGGGTTTTAAAATAGTCTCATCAAATGCTGCAAGTATTAAGGTATTAAGTCCAAGAGAAGGTGATCGCTGGAGTGTTGGTAGTACGTATACTATTAGTTGGCAATCAACTTCTTTTCCAGATGGTGCATATGTTTATCTAAACGGGGGTGGACGTGAAGAAGGGTATTCAAAATATATAGGTAAGACATCTGGTGACTCTCTTAATTATGTTGTTACAAGTGCGGATCTACCTCTTAATTCATGGAATACTTGGAGAATTGCTGTATGTAATGGTGTACTGCAGAACGGGGGAAATGATTGTGCTTGGTCGGGTCAGATATTCGTTTCATCCTTATCAGCCTCACCATCTCCAACTCCAACCAACACTCCCGCTCAGCCTTCTATGTCATTCACATACCCACGATATGCGGAAACTTGGTATTTAGGTGAGACAAAGAATGTTTCTTGGACATACAATAACTTCGACTCTTCTGTGTCTGGTGAGAAATATGTAGAGTTGCAATTGGTACCACTCGATGGTCGTTCACCAATAGTTTTGGGTACATATACAGCTCCATATGGTTATCAACCTCTCACAATATATACAAAGACAACTACTGGTCGTGACGCGTGGCTGCCTGGAGAATATAAGTTGAAACTGGTATGTAGATCATCCAATGTCAATGGTTTCAAGAATTGTCGAGCAGATGCCGTTGGATATATAACAGTCAAAGCTCCAAATCCTTCGCCAACTTCATCTCCTGTATCTGTAAATCCAAATAACGATCTAAATGCTGCGATTTGGTCAGCGGTGGAAGAGTATAGTAGGGGAAGGTAGTTGGTACTGAATTATGATTACAAAAAACTCCCCAATGGGAGTTTTTTGTTGGACGGGATTCCGGTGTCCGTGATGAGACACATTCTGGAATTGTCCCAAAATTTGCTTAATTCTCATCATTATGTTAACTTAATATCCAAGCGCATTAGGCGTTTTTATTAACTATTAACAATTTATCTTTGGCTCTCGCTGTATGGTCTGTTCTATGAAACCTTGAGAAATCAAGGAAATACAGAACATCACGCCCATGCAATGCGAGCTAAAGCACTAAATCAATAATATTATGGCAGAATTTACTCGTACGAAGCCACACGTTAATGTCGGTACAATCGGCCACATTGACCACGGTAAGTCTACTTTGACCGCAGCTCTTTTGGCAGTTCAATCCAAAAAAGGTCTAGCAAATGTCAAAGCTTACGCAGATATTACAAAAGGAGGAACAGTTCGTGACGCAACAAAGACCGTTACTATCTCTTTGTCGCACGTAGAATACGAGTCAGCAACACGTCACTACGCACACATAGACTGTCCAGGACACGCAGACTTCATCAAGAACATGATCACTGGTGCCGCTCAGATGGACGGTGCTATTCTCGTCGTTTCTGCAACAGATGGTGTTATGCCACAGACACGTGAACACGTTCTTTTGGCTTACCAAGTCGGTGTTCCAAAGATCGTCGTTTTCCTAAACAAGTGTGATCTAGTACCAGAGACAGATCTTATCGATCTAGTTGAAGAAGAGGTTCGTGAACTTCTTACAAAGAACAAATTCGATGGAAAGAACACTCCAGTTATCCGTGGTTCAGCATCAAATGCCCTAAACGGCGATGCAGAATGGTCAAAGAAGATCGATGAGCTCATGAATGCTCTCGATACATATATTCCAGCACCAGTTCGCGAAGTTGATAAGCCTTTCCTTATGCCTATCGAAGATATCTTCTCTATCGAAGGTCGCGGAACCGTGGTTACTGGTCGTATCGAAAGAGGTATGATCAAGGTTGGTGAAGAAGTCGAGATCGTCGGCTTCAAAGATACATCGAAGACCGTTATCACAGGTATCGAAATGTTTAACAAATCTCTAAAAGAGGGTATGGCAGGCGACAATGCGGGTCTTCTACTTCGTGGTACAGCGAAGGATGGTGTATCTCGTGGTCAGGTTCTTGCAAAAGCAGGATCAGTCAAACCTCATACAGAGTTTGAGGCAGAAGTTTACGTTCTAAAGAAAGAAGAGGGTGGTCGTCACACTCCATTCTTCACAGGCTACAAGCCACAGTTCTATATCCGCACAACAGACGTTACTGGTGAAGTAACACTTCCTGAGAAAGTAGAAATGGTCATGCCTGGAGATACAATTACATTCAAGGTCAAGCTCGTAGCCCCAGTTGCTCTCGAGGACAAGCAGAGATTTGCTGTTCGTGAAGGAGGCAAGACTGTTGGTGCTGGTGTCGTAACAAAGGTCGTCGCATAGTAATCTAAAAAATCAAGTTTAAAAATATAAAGTAAATAAGATTTGAGATTTGATTTTTAAAATTTAAAATTAAAACATGGCAACAACAAACGAAAATAAAGAGGCAAAGACCAAAGCTCCTCGTGCAAAGAAGGCCAAAGTTTTGGGAGAAGCTCCTCATTTGAGGATTCGAGTCCGTGCTTATGAGCACAAGATTCTCGATGCTTCTTTGAAACAGATCATGGATACTGCTGCCCGATACGATGCAGAGATTCACGGTCCAGTTCCGTTGCCTACAGAGATCAAGAAATACACAGTCAATCGTTCATCATTCATCGACAAGAATTCACGAGAACAATTTGAGATGAGAGTTCACAAAAGATTGGTTGATATTATTAACCCAAATCCAAAAGTTATCGAAGCTCTGACAAACTTGAGTCTTCCGTCTGGTGTAAACATCGACGTAAAGATGATGTAATAAGCTAATATATTACTGCAATGAAATTCATTCTAGGAAGAAAACTCAATATGACACAGATCTACGATGCTTCTGGCAGAGCGATACCTGTTACTGCTGTTCAAGTTCGTGGCAATGTGATTACTCAAGTCCGAACTACAGATGCAGATGGTTATGAGGCTGTACAAGTGGGTGAAGGTGCTCGTAATCCAAATCGCATAAACAAAGCACAAAAAGGTCATTTCAAGGATCTTGGTTCCTTTGCTTCTGTCAAAGAATTTCGAACTGACAGTGCTGTTCAGCAAAAAGTCGGTGACAAGATGGAGATATCTCAGTTCAATACTGGAGATATGGTAACCGTAAGCGCCATCTCAAAAGGTAAAGGCTTCCAAGGTGTTGTAAAACGCCATGGTTTCGGCGGAGGACCTCGTACACACGGTCAGAAGCACTCAGAACGCGAGCCAGGTTCTATCGGAGGTGGTCTGCGTACTCGTGTACCAACAGGTATGCGCATGGCCGGCCGTATGGGTAGCGATCGCATCACAGTTAAGAATCTCAAAATTGCTCATATCGACACAGAAGAAAGCGTGATCTATGTCGGTGGAGCGGTCCCTGGAAGGAGAGGTACTCTAGTAGAGATTGTTGGTTAATCATAAAGATCAATTTGATACAAACAAAAGAGAGGCAAGACCTCTTTTTTGTTTGTAATAATTGAAGTACATGGCGGTTTCAATATTAACAATGCAGACTGATACATAAATTGCTATAATAAACAGGAATGAAAAAGTCTTTTGTCAGTAAATACATAAGAAATAAATACACAATCATTATTTTGGTGATTGTCCTCATTGCTGGTGTGGCTATTTATCTCACAAGTGACAAAGAACAGAAGTTTGACTCCGTTGCGGTTCAAATGGGTGATATTTACGAGAGAGTTAGTGTTACAGGCAAGATTTCTCCAGTCGAAAAAGCTGATTTGGCATTTGAAAAATCTGGTAAAGTTATTTCAATAAAAGTAAAAGTTGGCGATAGAGTCAAAAAAGGGGATCTTCTAGCAGTACTAGATTCATCTAGCGATAGAGCTAGCCTCAATTCCGCACAAGCCAAACTGGCCGACCTTTCTCGCGGTTTGAATGCACCAGAATTGGCACTTGAAGAGTCGAAGATAAAGACAGCGTCTGTCAGTCTCCAAAATGCAAAGCAGGACGCTTTGAATACTGCAAGGTCGGCTTTTGTTGTGACTCAAACAGCAGTAAATAACTACGCGGACAATTTATTTGACTATCCTCAGAGCGCCAATCCAACTATAAATATTCAAACTGTTTCACAAAGCATCAGCAATTCAATAAATTCGGACAGAATTCTTGTTACCGAAACATTTAAAAAATGGAAAAATGATTTGGATACTCTAAAAACCGTTGATGATGCCGTGAATCTCATTTCTCAGGTAAATAGTTATGAGAATATTATAAAGGGTTTTATGGATAGACTTTCCTTAATAGTAAATGACCTGAATACAACAAATTCTGGTCTTACAAGGACGGTGATCGATGGTCATATTACTTTACTAAATACTGGTCTTACTACACTAAATCAGGCCATCTCTTCCGTAGCTTCAGCAAAATCAGTATTGGAGAATGCGACGACCAATTATGATCAAATTTACAACAATTATTTGCTCAAAAATTCTGGCTCGTCAGCTCAAGCGGTCCTCGCTCAAAAAGCAGTGGTAGATGGTTATAAGACAGAATTGGAAAAGAACAATCTCTATTCACCAATCGACGGTGTTATAACAAAAGTTGAGCCAGATATTGGAGAATATGTTGCTCCAGGGGTTGTATCGTTTGGTGTTATAAGTGACGGTGATTACAAGATTGAGGCTTATGTACCAGAGGCTGATATAGCAAAAATAAAAATTAGCAATCAGGCATCAACAACATTGGATGCGTACGGTCAGAATGTTGATTTTCCGTCTGTGGTGGTCGATATAGATCCCGCAGAGACCATTTTGGAAGGTGTTCCAACTTATCGTATTGTTTTGCAGTTTGTATACAAAGATACTCGTATAAAGTCTGGCATGACAGCCAATCTCGACATCATGACCAATGAGAGGAAGAATGTTCTGACCGTTCCTACTAGAGCTATTCAGACAGAAGATAATAATAAGTACGTTCGAGTCGTCGATTTGGATGGCAAAACTTATACAAATGTAACGGTCGTCGTTGGTCTAAAGGGCTCTGACGGAACATCAGAGATAATATCTGGTGTAAATGTTGGTGATAAAATTGTGACATATATAAGATAAGATGCATGAATATTATCGAAGTACAAAATCTAAGAAAGTCATATCACGATGGAACAGATACGGTTGCTCTTCGTGATGTAAGTTTTGAAGTTAGAAAGGGTGAATTTTTGGCAATAATGGGACCATCGGGAAGTGGTAAATCAACCTTGCTCCATTTGCTCGGTTTATTGGATATTCCAACTGGAGGAAAATATATTTTTAATAATAAAAACACCTCACTTTATACCAGTAACGAATTGGCTGATTTGCGTAATCGAGAATTGGGTTTTGTATTCCAATCTTTCAATTTGTTGGCGAGAACAACGGTGTTGGATAACGTAAAATTGCCACTTTTGTACTCAAAACTCAATGAATCAGAGTGGGAGAGCAAGGCAAAGGAGGCGATAGAATCTGTCGGACTTGGGCACAGAATGTTTCATGAGTCCTCAGAACTTTCTGGAGGCGAGAAACAGAGAGTGGCAATTGCAAGAGCTTTGGTAACAGATCCGGAAGTAATCTTTGCCGATGAGCCAACTGGTAATCTTGATTCGAAGTCAGGCAAGAATGTGATGGCAATTATCCAACATCTAAACGAAGAACATGGCAAAACTATCGTACTCATTACCCACGAGACTTCGACTGCTGAACACGCAGAAAGGATCATTCACCTTATCGATGGGCAAATTGATAGAGATATAAAGGTAAAAAAGAGGCTGACCGCAAATGATGAATTCGTGAAGTAAATTTGTGATCTAAGATTTGATATTTTATATTTAATTTTTAATTTTAAAACGTGACCTTCAAACACACCTTCACAACCGCATTGACAGGACTTACAACCAATCGTTCGAGGTCGGCTTTGACTATTCTTGGTATTGTTATTGGTATCACTGCTATCATGCTGGTCGTCTCTCTTGGTGCTGGGGCGCAGGAGCTTATCTTGGGACAAGTTCAAGGTTTGGGTACAAACACTATTGCGGTAATTCCTGGTAGGGAGCCAAGTGGGCCATCGGATGTGGCTTTTTTGTTTAGTGATTCATTGAAGGAAAAGGATATTGTAGCTCTAAAAAATAAAGCAAATGTCCCCGGTTTGAAATCTTTGATGCCGACAGTTTTTGGAGCTGGTTCTGTTTCTTATGATTCAAATACTTACCAGACATCTATCTTTGGTGCTACCGAATTGATGGTAGAGATATTTGATCTTCATCCACAGGGAGAATTTTTCAATGCCGATCATGTTTCGTCTAGAAGTGATGTTGCGGTGTTGGGTTCCAAGATTGCAGACAAACTCTTTGAAGATGAAATGCCTCTTGATAAGAAAATAAAGATTAAAAATAGAAATTTTGAGGTTATTGGAGTGTTGCCAGAGACTGGTGGTGGCTCATTGTTCAATTTTGATGATATGGTTTTGGTTCCATACACGACTGCTCAAGATTATATTACCGGTAAAAAGTCTTTTAATCGTCTGATTATCCAAGCTTATACTGACAAAGATGTACCAGTCACTTCAGAAGATATCAAGATGACTCTTCGAGAGTCTCATGGTATTACCGATCCGGATAAAGATGATTTTACTGTGCAGACTCAGCAGGATTTGGCCAATAGACTGTCGACCATTACAAATGCTCTTACTTATTTTCTAGTCGCCGTAGCTTCGATTGCTCTCTTTGTCGGTGGGGTAGGTATTATGAATATAATGTTGGTCTCGGTTACAGAGAGGACTAGAGAGATCGGTTTGCGCAAAGCTCTCGGTGCTACTGACAAAGACATACTTGCACAATTTTTGTTGGAAGCGGTTCTCCTGACTGCTATGGGTGGTCTTATAGGCATTATTTTGGGGGCATCGTTGGCATTCATCACCGCTATCGGTTTGTCCAAGGGTTTGGGTGTCGATTGGACGTTTGTATTTCCTTGGGGTGGGGCATTCTTGGGTCTCAGTGTATCAGCCCTGATCGGTCTAATATTTGGTGGTTATCCAGCGAGACAGGCTTCAAAGAAGAGTCCGATCGAGGCGTTGAGGTACGAATAGTACAGAGGTGTCACCTCTGTATGGCAGATGTCAGACATATGCAATATGCAGTATGCAAAATAATAAATCAACAACATATTTCAAGATTGCAATAGGACTTTTATTTGCCTGGTATTTTTTGAGTAGTGCTTTTAGTACAGGGGAGTGGCATTTTATTGATAATGTCGACCTTATTATCCACGAAGCCGGTCATTGGATCTTTATATTCTTTGGCCGTTTTATAAGCATTCTTGGAGGTTCATTGACGCAGGTGGCCATACCCGTAATGTTTGCTTTGTATTTTTTAATAAAAAAAGACTTTTATTCTGTCTCGATTTTGACCATGTGGGTTGGTTACAACATAGTTAATGTTTCAATCTATATGGCAGATTCTATAAAAATGGCTTTACCACTACTTGGTGGGGAATCATCTATTCATGATTGGAATTATATATTTAGCGCTCTCCATATTTTGAACCAAACCAATGCAATTGCCTCAACTGTAAATGCTCTAGGTGTATTTGTTATAATTGCCGGAGCAGTTTTTGCTCTCCGGATTTGTTTTTTGGAATTGTCCGGTGCAAAAAAGTCTACATCACCCAAACCCATTGACTTCGAATAAAGCCTCTGTTAAGATGCTTTGCACGCTCGTCAGAGCCTATTTTCTTACATGGAAGCAACAATATACAGTCAAACAGGTAAGTCAGCCGGAAAGATTTCATTACCGGAATCTGTTTTTGGTGTTCCTTGGAACGCTGACTTGGTCCATGAAGTTGTTCGTCTGATGAATTCAAATTCTCGCAACAATATTGCTCACACAAAGACTCGTGGAGAAGTTCGTGGTGGAGGCAAGAAGCCTTGGAAACAAAAGGGCACAGGACGCGCTCGTCATGGATCTACACGTTCTCCTATCTGGGTTGGTGGAGGTGTTGCGCATGGTCCTCGTAATGATCAAAACTTCGAAAGAAAAATCAATAAAAAAGCTAGAACAAAAGCTCTCTATACTATTCTTTCCAAAAAGTTCAAAGAAGGCGAGGTTATCTTTGTAGATGAGATAAAGTTCGATAAACCAAAGACAAAAGATGCAAAAGGCATTCTCCTAGCTCTTTCAAAGATAAAAGGCTGTGAGAAGTTGGCTTCAAAGAAAGTCAACACTGCTATTGTTGCTTTGGACAAAAAGACAATTTCTGTCCAAAAAAGTTTCAATAATTTTGGCAATATTTCTGTTGAGGAATTCCGTAATATCAACCCAGTCTCAATCCTTAACCACACATACCTTATTATTTCCAATCCCACTCAATCATTGAAGAATTTGGAAAGTAAGACAGCATAATAATACATTATCATGGCTATATTTGGTTTTAAAAAGAGAAAGGACGAGAAACTTGAGCAAAATGCCGAAGCTTCAAAGACTTCTGTTGACAAGAAGATCAACACAAAAGCTCGAGTAGCAAAAAAGACCGATAAAGCCCAAAAAGTTGTTGCTTCAAAGGTTGTTGCTCCAAAGTTACAATCCGAAGTTGATTCTTCTGCCGCATCTATTATTATCCGCCCTCGCATTACCGAGAAATCTGGCGTCATGAGTCAGAGTGGTGTTTATACTTTCGAAATTTCCAAAAATTCAAACAAAGCCATGGTAAAAAAAGCTTTTGTTACACTTTACAAAGTACAACCAGTGAGAGTTGCAATAGTCAATACTCCTGCAAAGAAAGTCTTTGTTCGTGGACGAAGAGGTGTAGTATCTGGTATCAAGAAAGCTGTGGTTACCGTAAAAAAAGGTGAGAAGATAGATTTTGTATAATAAAAACATGAAATCATTTAGACCAACAACCAAATCACTTAGGCATATGACTGTACTTCCTTTCAAGGAATATTTGACTGCGTCAGAACCTCTCAAATCTCTCACTTATGGAATGAAAAGAGACATGGGTCGCAATGCTGCTGGTCGCATTACCGTTCGACACAAGGGTGGGGGTCACAAGAAACTGTATCGCGATATCGACTTCATGTATGACAAGAAAAATATCATTGCAACCGTCAAGACTGTAGAATACGATCCATTTCGAACAGGTTATATCGGTATCGTAGCCTACAAAGATGGTGCAAAGAGATACGTTTTGCTTCCAAAGACTATGAAAGTCGGCAATTCCTTTATTGTTTCAGAAACTGCTCCAATTGAAGTCGGCAATCGACTACCTCTCAAGAGTATCCCTGTTGGTACTTTTATTTTCAATATTGAGGTCAAACCTGGTTCAGGTGCAAAATTAGTTCGTTCAGCAGGTTCTTTTGCACAGGTGGTTGCAAATGACGCTGGTTATACCCATATCAAGATGCCATCAACAGAAGTTCGAAAGATTCACGAAGACTCTTGGGCTTCTATTGGTTCAGTATCAAATGAAGAATCTCGACTTGTAAATATAGGCAAAGCCGGAAGATCAAGATGGATGGGTATTCGTCCTACTGTTCGCGGTACCGCCCAAAACCCAGTAGATCACCCATACGGTGGAGGTGAACAAAGACAAGGTCGCGGTCTACGCCGATTGAAGACTCTGTGGGGCAAGCCAGCAGGCAAGGGCCAAAAGACTCGTCGTTCAAAGAAATATTCAAACGTCTACGTTGTTTCTCGTCGACAACCGGGCAAGAACATGAGAAGTTCTGTATAGTAGTACCCATTTCAAAACTCTCTATCGTATAGTAAAATTACTTTGCAAAAAGTAAATATGTACAAATTTCTAGTTAAAATAAGTAATAAATTTTTCGAAAAAGCTTTCTTGTTTATTGTTGATTAACAGGATCATTTCAGCGTGTCCATAGATATCCTGCTCTGTATTTATCGAGCCTTGGGTAGGATAACAGTGAAAGTTGAACCTTTTCCTTCACCCTCTGAAAAGACACTAACTTTGCCTCCCAATCTCCTGACAATCGAAGATGCGAGGTATAAACCAACGCCGAAGCCCTCGGTATCTGTATTTCTGGCATTTTTGCCTCGATAAAACTTTGAGAAGATATGAGGTAAGTCCTTTTTTGATATACCTATACCTGAATCCTGAATACTTATATACACTTTGAAAAGTTCTACACCAATATTTATAGATATATTTTG
>JACCDG011152779.1_pt1 | contig 24630 bp, 19 predicted proteins | sample 7442471 | NCBI WGS metagenome assembly JACCDG01 (sample SAMN15323444, study PRJNA562643) | freshwater metagenome | isolation source: river surface water | place: USA:Blue River Watershed | collected 2017-08-17 | reverse complement strand
ATTGCTGGCGGAGCAACTCCTTGCGGCGCTGGGAGCGCGCCGCAAGGAGTTGGAGGAGGAGGGAGATTGCTGCTTGTTGCTTGTTCATGGTTTTTCTCCTTGAGAAAATGGACATAATCGTCCCTGAAATGCTCACCAAAACGGCTTGCCTCATCAGCGTGCAGGGAACCACCCTGTCACGGACACCCTTGCGGGTGTTTCGGCGTTGTTGTCCCACGGGGGTGGGAGAGATCACCCCCGTGGGGAGTGATCAGGGGGCGGTGTTGAGGTCGCGCACCACTTCTGCGATGCGCTCCCCAACCGATTCCGGTCCCAGCCAGGCCATGCCCCAGCCGAGACCGACCATCTGGACCCGCTCCTTCGTGGAGACGAGCCAGGTGGCTTTTTTTGCCTTGGAGCCACGAAACGTGGCGTTGTGACACGCCACGTTCGCAGCCCGAAGGCTGATTTGCTTCACGTGACGCGCCCCAGGCGTCCCGTGAAAGAAGTTGAGATCGGCCTTGAAGACCTTCTTGGTCTTCAAGTCGATCACGACCACCCCACGGCGAACGCCGAGGGGGAGCTTATTAAGACGGCCAAGGCGCACGATCACGCCCACGCCGTCAGCTTCTTTGGCGACGGCGACCACTGCTTGGCGAGCAGTGGGTTTTTTGGGGGCTGCGGAGGCACAGAAGCCTCCAAAGAGAAGGCCCGTGAGGGCCAAAAGGAAACAACGCATGACGATCTCTCCTTCGTCTGGTTGGGGGGTGGGCTCGAATCAACCGAAGATTCTTGCCCAAAAACTCTTCTTACCCCTTTCACAAAATTTTTCCCCTTTTCTCTCTCTTAATAATTCCTACCCCTTTCACAAAATTTCCCCTCTTTTTTTCCCTTTATGGGCCCTCTCCCAAAATTTCTCCTAAAATTCCCTTCTGTTTTTCTCCTTTAATAGCAAAAGCACCTTCTCCTGTTTTCATCCTGTCTTGATCCTCGCCTTCTGTCTCTCCACAAACAGTCAGGACGGATTTGTGTTGTTCTGTCTTGCGTGTTAATCTGTGAAGGGTTAGTAGCCGAACACAAAAGGAGAATTCGAATGAATGAGATGATTGGTCGTCGAGACGTGCTGAAGAGTTTGTTTTATCTGAAGGACAGAGTTGATTATTTGGAGGCTCGGCAGTTCTTCAGGAGATTGTTAGAGGTTTACAAGGAGTTGGAAGAACTGGAAGGGTTCGGAGAGTGGTGTGGTATCTACCGAGATTTAGAGAGTGGGAATTGTACGTCCTGTGATGAACGGAAATTAGGGTTGTTGGGGGATTTGATCTTCACTTTCGGAGAGTCGAAGGTGTTGAACGTGATCGAGAGGGTCGCGGATTTGCACGAGTGTTTGAAGGAGGAGGTATGACTAAGTTCTTGAAACCGATGACGGGGCAGAGACCGATCAAGGTTGAACTGCAAAGATTGGAGAAGAACTTTGAGCTTTACCGTAGTTCGGAGAACGAGGTTGGGTTGTACTTCGTCGACGAGGTTACAGGACAGTATGATGACTGGATGAAGGGTTTTAGTCCTGACCAGATCAAGGTCGCGGCTCAGAAGCTCAGGTCTTTGCTCTACGGGAAGGTTTCTCACTTGCCGATGATCTGTCAGGGTCACCAGGAATGTGTTTATTCGCACAGTTGTCCGTTCAAACCTAATGAGCCTGTGGGGAAGCAGTGTCCTTATGAGTCTGCCTACGTGATCGAGAAGATCAATGCTTACAGAGATGAGTTTTCGATCAACGCTTTCCGAGAGACTGATTACACGCTTGTGTCTCGACTGATCGAGCTTGAGTTGTTCGACATTCGTTTGACGGCGATGATCTCTCAGTCGAAATATCAAAAGCCGATCTACGCTCAAGTTGTGTCGGTGAGCCCTCACGGGGAGCCTATCTACGAAGAAATGCCTAACCCGATGTATGAGATGAAGGATAAGCTTGGGCGAGAGAAGATGAAGTTGTTGAGTATCTTGGTGGAGACTCCTGAAGCTCGTTACAAAAAGCAGGCTGCTCTCAAAGAGGTCACGGAGAATCGGTATGACGTGAGTTTGAAGAAGCTTGAAGCGTTGATTCTTGACGTCGAAACTAAGTTGATTTCTGAAGAAAAGAGTTGAGAGGGGTCGAGTAAATGGCTTTCCAGCGGAAGAAGGAAGAGACGCCGTTCGACAAGTTTCGGCGTGAGAAAAAGAAAAAGAGCGAGTCTATCTTTTCGTCTGGTGGAGAGGCGATTCACGCTCTCGTGCAGGCTGAGTACGCGATGTCGGGGAGGTTGGGTTCTGCGGAGACTGTGCTCGTAGACCGCAACAACCTCTTGGTTTCGAAAGTTGACATGACTCTTCGGGACGGAACTCCTGTCGAGATTAAGACGGTGGGGGCGGAGGAGATTCGGACGACGAACACTCCTCGGTTTGAGCACGTTGCGCAGTTGAGTTACTACGTCAAGTCACAGGGTTTGACGAAGGGTTACTTGATGTATGTTGCCCGAGAGAACACTGGTTTGCGGAAGGTTTTCTCGATCGACACTAATGGTATCTACAAGTATGTTGCTGAGAATTCCCTTGAGTACATGACTCTTAGACGTGGGGGCGTTAATCCGGGAAAGTATGATTTTGCGTTTCACGAGGCTGTGAGTTCTGGCCGGTCTAATGAGTATTATATTCAGAATTTCGCGAAGATCTCTGAGGAAGCCAAGCTGACTCAAGCTCGTTTCAAGGAATTGCAGCGCAAACAGGCTTGGCGTCAAACCTACCGTCAACTCGCGAGTGGTATCTACGAGAAGGCTTCTTTGAATCGATCTGGTGTCACGAACGCTTTTAGCACTCAATCTGAATGGGGATCTCCGACTCAGAGGAAGAAAAACTGGAAGAGTCCCGAGCAAGTTCACCAACAGAGGCGCGCAAAGCGCAACTTGGACAGGTTGGCTGGAGAATATGCAAGCGAAATCGACGCAATTGCGAGACCTTCTCAAGGAGTGAATAAACTTAGCGAAGTCGAAACAAGAGCCGAAAATCTGAGAAAGGATCTGGCTAGTTATAAACAAGGAATCGAGAAGATACACGTAGAGTTGCAGAATCCACAAAGTGGGATCAACAGCGTTTTTATCGGCAATAAAGCATGGACTATCCCTGAGCTTGACCAGGAGATTGTGAAGATCGAACAACAACTCCAGCCACAGCAATTTTACGATGATCTTACGAAAGGTCCAAAAGAGAAGTTTCCGAATCTTGGCAAGCAACGATATGCAGAAGCTGACGCAGTTTTGAAGACCGAAGTAGAGAGGATACTCGGTCCTTTGCCTCCCAAACCTCCCAAGTCTTCCAAGCCTCGCAAAACTCCCACAACCACTCCTCCGAAGAGCGTTGAGGTTTCTCAGACGATTTCTGCCACGGAGAAGCTCACGAACATCATCGAGAACAGAGTCACTCCTGTTGACGTCAAGAGTCAAGCTGCACAACTTCACAAACAGTTGAATGACAATGCTCAGAAGAAAAGAGGTCCTATATCCGAGGAAGCGGCTGAGGCATACAGGAAGAAGCGGGAGGCAAAAGCTGCTCGTAGAGCTGAAAGAGCTGCTAAAAGAGCTGCTGAACTAACTGGAACGGAAAAATCCAATCAGATAAAACGCGCTATCACAAAGGCAAAGCGACGAGCTGACAATCTTACGAAGAAAGCTGTGACTCAAAAAACAACAGCTAATCCTGAGAAGTTAAGTCTGGCTAAAGCTAGACGGCAAGAGCTTTCGAGACTTCGGAAAGAAGTCGGGGAAGATCTCATTAACAATCTCAAGAATCTTAATGCGTTAGATCCTGACAGTATTACTGCCGAAGTTAAGAAGTTGTTGTCTGCGCGAGGAGTCAATCCCGCGCTCGCAGAAGAGTTAACTCCTCAGATCTCTGGCAACGCTCAGCATCACATCAACGCTCACGCAAAAAAACAGGCTTATCTCGAAGCTCAGAAGAACCGTCCCGCTCCACAGCCACAGAAACTTCGAGACCTGAAAGGTAGATTGCCGTCAGATCTTTCTGATGAGATGTTCGTGCGCGCAAGAGCAGAGGTCACAGATGCACTCTTGCAGAAGGACAGCGCGGGGGAAATCCTTCTGAAGAACAAGAAGGGGGAGATCGTTCCTCGAAACGGTGTTCCTGAGTTGATTCCTGGGTATCAATCTCAGATCGAACAGATTACTCGTCAGAAGACAGGGAAGGTTGCCGGGGATTCTGCAGAGGAAATCAACGCTCTTGTCAAGGCTCGGAATCCTGGTTTGTCTATCGAAGAATTACAACGTCTGCAACGAGCTGAGCGAGTCAGAACTCATGAACAACTGTCGAATCAAGTAAAAGCTTTCTTTCAAGTTGACAAGGCAGTGGAGGGACAACTGACTGGGGATTATCGGAAGACTATCGATGTGATTCCTGATGACATCGAAGCGATTAAGAGAGAGCGAGCAACTAAACTCATCAATCGTCGTTATGCGGTTGTGTCTCCTGCAGGGGCGGCTGAACAAACCCCAGAAGCACCCCAACAAAAACGCAAGCTTGTACAACAGCCATCTCTTGAAGAAATCCGTAAGGATCCCTTCACAAAACTTCCAGAATCTGAATCTCAGTTCTTGAAGAATTATCTCTCACAGGAATCTGCGAAGTCAGGCCGGTCAGCCGAACAAATCATCACTGATTACCACGAACAACGTGTTCTCAAGGGACAGCTTCACAGAGATGTCTTTCCAGAGATCTTAGAGAAGCGCAAGGCAGATCCTAAGTTTGTTCCGACTCAGGAATGGGTTGATAGTTTAGATTCTGGTGCATTTAAATATGGTCGTACTGGGGAGGTTCTTGACGCGAAGGGATCGGCGAAGTCTCAGCAATCCTTTGTTCGTAATCTCTTGAATCGAGCTGATCGGATGGTTGAGGATGGACAAGCAGATGAGTTTCTAGAGAGACGCCGGAAATCTCAAGAGTTCCAGAAACGAACGCGGAAGAAAACCACCTTCCCTACCCACACATTGTCAGAGGGACGTTCCCCACTTGTTCCTGCAGAGAGACCTCCTGTTACCACCCCCAAACCTTCTGGATTGACGTTCTTCGACATCGAGACTTCTTATGGTCGTAATTCAACTACTAATTCATTCATTTTGGAATTTGCAGGTACTCACCTTGATGAATCTGTAACTAAAGACATCGCACAATTACAAGGTCTTGAAAGCAGTTATCGACAGAACAAAGCTGGGCTGACAAAGAATTCCTTGCATGTACAAGCCTCGATCTTGAATGAAAAGGCTTTGACTACGATTCAGAAAGCGAAGACTGTTGAAGAGCTTATTCAGAACAAGGTATTAGGAAAAGAATCCTTTGAGTTTTATCAGCGCAGATTAAAAGAACAGCACGCACTTGGGCGAAATGTTGAAGTTCTGCAACTGATCCAAGAAGATGCCCGCGATCTTCTCCAAACTACTGGTTCGATGAAGGATGGGAAATTCGTTGCTTCTTCCAAGTATGCTGATTTCAAACAAGTAGAGACTCTTGAGGAGTTTTTCGAGTCACAACAAAAGTTACTCTCAGAAGTAGATGAGTTTTTTGGTAAGGCTCCGAAAACTACTTTGGCTGGTCACAACATCACGGCCTTTGACATCAACAAGTTAAACACTCATGCAGAGAATCTTCGAGCAGACGTCAAGAACATTCGAGGTCTACATACGCTTGAACAAATCGACACATTGACTTCTCAGATGTCTAAAGACTTCTTTACAAGAGTTCGGGAATCAACTGCAGAGCTTCCTTCTGAGCTTAGAGCTGCGTTTTTTGAACGACATGAAGTTGCGAGTGGGGATCGATCTAAGACGATGCGAGCCCTCGAAAACCTTGCCGGTGCGATGGGTTTTGTTGACGAGGCTGCTCAGGCTGGAGCGAAGGGTGCTCACCGAGCTGCTTATGACGTTATGCAGCAGAACATCCCTGTGTATTCATTCATGCAGGACTTCTTAGGTCGAACAGCAGATGAGCAAAAAGAGATCGCTTCAAGGATGCTTCAGAACATGGTTGCTGTCGATCAAAAAGCTTCCCTGCCTCATCCTCAAGTTTTGCCAGATGTTACTGCTGAGATCCCGACAGTACATCCTTCCACAGTTCCTAGAGAGATTCCGAAGCCTTCAAAGCCGAACATCGTCACGGAATTCTTAAAGAACACAGCAGACGAAGCAGAGCCTTATCTCCAGAAAGCTAAGCATTGGACTAGTCAAGTAGAAGGATTGATCGACGACGCACTTGCAACGAAAAAGGGACAGGTTCATGGGACTTATTTCCGGCGACCTGCCCTTGCAGTTGGAGGTCTTGCTGTTGCTGGTTTGGCAGTTGCTGGTGTTGCGCTAGGATCTGCTTTCTATAGCGGGCCTAAAAACCCGATGCGCCCTCCTGGAAAAGTCTTGGTTCACGAAGATGCCCGAGTCTTCCCTGAGACTGAATCTGACACTCGTATTCAAGCTAGAGCAATGACTGACTTTGGATCTGGTTATCAGGGTCTCAAGAAGGTTTTGCAAGCTCCTGCTCTCAAGACTCCTCCGATCAAACAGCTTGAAGGTAAGATAGAACAACTTCCTGGACAATTGCTCGACAAAGAATTCAGCCTTGCGATGCCGCGCAAATCTGCGACTCCTACTCCGAATAGCGAAGTAATAACTGAGACTGCTACTGTAGAAGTAGAATTGTTAAAGAATTATGAACGAGCTTATATTACGAATAAAACAGAGACTCTCACACGCAGACATAAATGGAAGAATATGAACGCTGATGGAACAAAGCCTGTGTTTGAAAGTTACAAAAATCAAGTTAGACATCATCGTATGTCGGGAGTGTAATCGATGTTAAAAGCATCTCATTCTTTTATGTCTAAGATGCTCGAAAGTGGAGTTGCGAAAGGCGCAAATAAGTTTTTTACGAATCCTGTGGCTCAAGGCGTTGGCAGTCTCGTTGAAGCTGCAGGTACGAAAACTGGCATGCTTGGCCTTGCTGCTCTTACTGGTATTGGGACAGTAGGATCTGAGATCGGGAAGTCCGTTGCGACAACAGATGTTCAGACAGTTGAAGATCTGCGAGGATTAAAAACTGCGATGGATATGCCTGGGAATGTTGGCATTGGTGCAGTTCTTGGTGGTGGTATAGCAGGTGGTGCTGCGCGAATGATGGGAGGAAAAAGTCCTTTCTTCGCTTTAGCTGGTGCTGCGATTGGGGCCGGTCTCGGAGCTGCTTCTGCTGGATCGATGGGAGTACCTGTTTTAAACAACATACCTTATGTCGAACAACGAGGAATGATGAACTTTGCGTTACGATCTAAAGCAGTTGACCCAGCACAGGATATGTCGGGACCAGAAATGGCTGGTGCCTTGCAAGCAAAGATTGATGGACCGATGATGTTCGGCAAAGGAACTCCTCGCAATTATTCGTTGGGTGCAAAGGGAGATCTCACCTTGGCACTTCATCACAAACGTCATGGATAACCGATGAACGCTCAAACTACACAAGGTGCGACTCCTGTTGCAGAGCCATCTTTCTGGTCTCGTATATGGGGAGAAAAGGCAAAGCCTGGGCCTTTGCCTGATGCTTTTGGTTCAAAGCATAAACTCGAAGTCAACGACCTCTACGAATGGCAAAAGAACCGAAGCAGTGAGTTCTTCGACAAGCCTTTTTTAAAAGAGCAAGCAAAAGGAATGGAGGGCTGGCGTGGATCGGCTGCTCGACGCATCACTGGTACTGCGAATCGAGTCAATGATTATTTGCAACGAAAGAGTAGAGGGTTTGTCGAGGGTGGTTTTAAGACTGTTGGCGAAGTAGTCGGCGCGGCTCCTCTGAAAGCATTTGGTTCGATGTACAAAGCAGGTCTTGTACTTGGTGGTGCTGTTGAGTTTGGACTGATGGGCAAACCTCTCACCCTCGCGAACGTCGCTGGTTTGGCGGTTGACAACGTGGCCTTTACTGCTGGCTCAATGTTAGCTGGAGCCAATATGGGAGGCATCGCCAAATATATGGGTTGGCAATACATCGGTAGTGAGATGGGGTTGGGTACTTGGGGATCTTTAGGATTACAAGTCGCGGGTTCTCTCTTCTTGCCAGGTGCTGGATGGGCGATGGGAACGATGGCTCTTGCACATTCTGCTGGAAAGATGGTTTTTCAAGGAGGTAAGATGCTTCATGATTTAGGCAAGGCTTCTCGACAGCCAGAATTCACGACTGGCGATACTTCCTATCAAACACAAAATGCTGCCACGATGAGAGAACGTGCCTTAGGTGCAATCCAGAACTCTCACTTAAACCTTAGATCAATACTTGGTAATGAAGCTCGCATGTTGTCGATGGCTAGATAAGGAATTCAGATAGATGAGGTACGACACGATTGTTGACGAATGGTTTTCGAAGGATAGTCAATTCTTTGAAGCGTTCTTGAAAATGGTTAAGAATGAAGATTATAAAGAGTATGTGTTTGATAACTCGAACATGAAATCTTGGGATGCTCTGGACTCGGATTGCCAGCGTTGTATTTTTGCTCAGATCAATAAATACAAAGATCACTTATCTGACGATGATAGTGGTCGCTTGGGTGATAGATTTAAGGTTCGTTGTGATGGAATCCCGCGTCATTACATCGCAGAAAAGGCTTTTGAAACACTAGGAGCAACATCCTCAGAGCAACGCCTTAGATTGCTTGCTACGCGAGATCCTGTGGCATGGGCAGAGCTATATGCCTTCACGGAGAATGGCAAGCCCTGGAGGGCGCGAGATGCCCAGAAAACGATGTTACGCTGTACGTCTAGTCGGGTTGTTTTCCGTTGTGGAAGACGTTTGGGGAAATGCCTGAGCGAGGATACACCGATTCTTACGCCTAAAGGCGTAGTTCCCATCAGGGACATCAAGAAGGGAGATCTTGTTTATGCCTACAATCAAAAAACAAAAACTACAGAATTAGTATCCGTGAAGGAGAAACACGATAACGGAGTCAGAGAAGTTTGTGAGTTGATCAATAACCAGAAGGTTTACGGGGAATGTACAGATGATCACAGATGGCTCGTTGCTCACGAAAGATCCAAAAATAATTTAGCTGTCAGACCTTTGAGTGAATTCTACAAAGGAGTAATGATCAAGAGAGAGTTCGTAGATATCCCGTTCGGAGAAAAAGAAGTTCTTGATGCCTATGCTCTTGGTGCTCTTCTCGGAGACGGATGTTCTCGACAAAGAGGAAGGAAAATATACATATCGAGTGACGAGGAAAAAGTTGTCGCAAAAGTGGCTCGACAATTAGGTGCAGAGTATCACAAAAGATCAGATGCAAACTTTACGTGGACACTTGGTAAAACATGGGGCAGAGGTAATTCAGAAAAAGAATCTGTTAGCTGTAGTTATTATGATGAGTGGTGTAAAAACAAATATGCTCACGAAAAAATATGTGTTCTTTCAGAGATCACGACCTGGAATCGAACTTCTATTTTAGAATTTCTAGCTGGATTGCTCGACACAGATGGATTCGTCAAGGAAACAGATGGCGTCCTGACGATAGGTTGGTCGATGCAGGCAAAACCCGTTATCGATGTGCTTAATCATATCTTATTCTCACTTCTTCAATATGAACCTTCTGTTTACGAAGATTCAAGAGATAAATATAAAAATGGTTCTGTTTGGAGCGTGGTTGTCAGAAACAATCTTTTTTCTAAAAAGTTACTTCAACTATTAGATCCTTACTTAGTAGTCGAAAAGAAAAAATGGAAAGATTGCTATGCTGATCTCTCGGAAAACAACACAAATTCAGAATTTGTGGGGATCAAAAAGGGAAAACGTAGACTTGTTCAGACTTATGATCTGGAGATCGACACAGAAGATCATTTATTCCTTACCGGTCACGGATTAGTGACGCACAATTCAGATGCTTTGATGATCAAAGTGTTGTTTAACGCAATCAATCTTCCGAACAGACCTCTCGTAGAAATAGATGGGGTTGTAAAAAAAGAACCACTTACTTTCTTGATCATCACTCCCCGACAAACACATTCCGATAACTTGTATCGGAAGTTTGAAGCTCAGATACAAAACTCCTCTGTGATTCGAGATTCAATCACCTCTTTCAAACAATATCCCTACATCGAAGTGTATTTCCAGAATGGTTCTAAGTTGTTCATCATGACTGCTGGTACTGGTGGTGCTAACGCAGGTCTTAGTATCCGATCATTCTCTGCTGATTATTTGATTCTGGATGAAGGTAATTATTTGGGGCCTGAGGAATTGAAAGCTGCCTTGGCGATCTTATCTACAAATGCTCATTGCAAGTTGATCGTCTCCTCTACTCCTGTTGGCATACAAGACTTCTTTTATCGTTGGTGTTTTAATGCTCCTGATTACAAAGAGTTTCATTTTCCAACACCAATTTTAGATCACTGGAAGACGATCAAATCCAATGTTTATCAGGACATTCAATCTGTAGATGACTTCATGCACGAATACATGGCAGAGTTTTCTGCTCCTGGTCATACAGTTTTTAGAATGGATTTGCTGCAGAAAGCGATCAAGAATTACGAATACAGGGAGTTTACATATGAGGATGGAATGAAGTATTCGATCGGCATTGATTGGAACGCGATTGTTGGGACGGAGATCATCATAGTTGGTTACCAGCGGGAAAACAATCATTATACTGTTGTTGAAAGTATAAACGTACCTCGTTCTGAGTGGACTCAACTGAGTTCTTGTGAAGCAGTAATCGAAGCAATTAAGAAATGGAACCCATTCATCGTTGTTGCTGATGAGGGATATGGAAGTACACAGATTGAGATTTTAAGAGCTACCGCATATCAAACGAATGATCCGCGCCTTCAAAACATCACAGATATTCTTCTGCCTTATAATTTTTCTTCCAAGATCGAAATTTTTGATCCTGTCACTAAAAAGCCAATAAAGAAATCTGCAAAGCCTTTTCTTGTAAAAAATGCAGTTGCTCGATTCGAAGAAGAAAACATTTCGATTTCGAATCAAGACAGATTGTTGATCGAGCAGCTATCCCTTTATCAGATTAAGTCTATGTCAAATTTAGGTCTCCCTACGTATTGGGTTCCCGAAGATGACATCGGAGATCATCGACTAGATGCTTTGATGCTTGCACTCGTTGGCTTTAAGATGAAACAGTCTTTCTTGTTTGAGAATGGCGGTAGTGTGTCAGATGTGGGGTACATACCTACAGTTGATATAACAAAGCTTTCAGGACAAGCACAAAAGCGCTATACTGCAGATGGTTATATTTCTGCTGTTGCGACGAACAGAGCAGGTACAATGCAGCCTGTATTACCAAGAAAGGTGGGTCGTACAAATGTCTCTAGCAATCTATAAAACTGAAGGCACTGATTATCCCGTAGGGACTGATCAAGCAAGTAGCTTCGTGATCGGAAAGAATAGGCGCGGGAATTTCACACTTACGCATAAGCTCTATATCGCATCTACTTCTGCAAACACTTGGCACTCAAATATCCTCATACAAACAACCACTACATCTGCAATCAACATCTTAGATGGCTCTCAGGGATATGGCATCAAAGTCTATTCAGGAGTTTTAGAACCAAGCAATAGAACTTGGGATAATATCGCTTATGGAAACAATGTTCGTATTAACAATATTGGTACAAGTGGAACTGCTGATAATACTTATAGGCCGTTATGGGTTTATACTGATGTACCATCTAATACAGAGCTAGGCATCTACCCCTTCGATATCTTAATTACTAGCATCGAACATCCTATTTAATCAAAAGGCCGACCAACGATGAAATTAGAAGACTTCCTCAAAGAACCAACTATTACAAAGCGCGATAAAGAGATTGTTTTGTCTGTTGAACAAAAGGTTAATAGTCAAGTCATCGAACCAGAAGAACAAGTTGATTTAGAGCAGCAGAAGTTTGATGAATTTATGACTGTAGTTGACCGCGCACTTAATGCAGTCACTGGTATTAAAAAAGTCATCGAACAAACGCAACCCAAGGAAACGGTAGCCGCAACACCAAAAGTACAACAAGCAATGAAACGCATGTTGGGCATTGAATCTGAAGTAATCACATTTGAGATATATCAACAGGCATTGGCGCTAAGAGAACAGCTGGTTTTTTCACAGATGAGAAAGGCGATGGTTGATGAACAGTTTAAGTGAGATATTAAACAATTCGTCTGTTAAACAATACTTTTCAGACTTTTCAGAAGAAGAGATTAAGAGACGCATCGCAATGTTTTTGGAAATCGCTCCTTTCTTGCTAGAAGTGTTCTTGATTGAAGAACCAGACACCAAGGCAGCTAAACTTGAAAGCTTTTCGAGAATCGCTGAAGAGTTAAGATCTGAATTTGAGGAGATCGTTATCAATGCCGAGTAACATAAAGTTTAACGTCAAGAACTTGGTGGACTTAAACACGATCATTGAACGTTATGAAAAGATAGATCCTAATTCTGGGAAGACAGTTGTATCTAAGTCTTGGAAAGTATTTGATGGCTTACAGTTAAACTTAGAAACTTTAAAGCAAACAACTGATACAAAGAAGTTGTACGATGAATTTAAAAAGTACATCGGGGATGAAATTAAGAAAGGTAGTGATGCTCTTTTTGATTCAAACAAAGAAGGATCTATTTCGAAGGGATTCAATGACTTTTTCCAAGGAGTTTACACACCAGGAAAACAAGTTAAACGAGATGCTGAAATTCAGATTGGTGATCAAAAAGTAAAGATTAACGGGACGCTCGGCGGATTGATGAACTCCAAGGACTTTGGAGAAGCCGCGTCCTTGTTATTGAATGATTGCCTTCCTTGCCAGCCACGAGCAGATGGAATTGCTTTTAAGCCAGATCTCAACTTCTTAGATGCGTTGATGAAACCTCTTCTAGAACTTATCGATACGATTACCTCTCTTGTTTTAACACTTGTAGATACAGGCCCATTCAAAGGTCAATTCTGTGTAACGCTTAACGCACTTAACTTCGTATGTCTTCCAGATCTTTCAGCGATTAACTTAGCTCTTGTAAAAAACCTAAAATTAAGTGTCGCAGATTTGCCAAAGCTTACTCTGCCAGGACTATCTGATATTGCTCTCTTTATCGTAATGCCCTTTCTGACTGCTCTTGTTAATCTTGTACAGCAGTGGATCAACGTTGTAATGAAGCCTTTGCAATGCGCTATCCAAGCAATTAACAAGCAGATAGCCAAGTTCAAGATAAAGACCAAAGGTTTTGACTTGGGCTTAACGTTGGAACTTACAAAGTCTAAAAAGTTAGACATCAAAAGTCATGAGTTTAACAAGTTCGTTAATTCCCTAGATACATCTGCAGGAATCGATGGCTTGATCAAGGGGATGTCCAAGCTCTCTACTTATCTTAGTAACATCGAAAAAAGCATCATGGCTTGGTTGAAAAAGAACATCCTTGATAAGTTCAAAAGTGGCATGGATACGATGAGCAAAAGCATTAAGTCTATTGCTGCATGGCTTGCAAAGATTACAGAAGCAGCTAATTTCTTGCTTATGTTCGCCGCCCTTAAAAATATCTTCTTTACAACGTTCGAAGATTGCAAAGATAAGAACACGACATTTGAAACTGTAAAGCCAAAGGTTGCTGAGAACATCGCGGCTTTGCTGGGTTCAAGTCCTAATATCAAGGCAAATGCCGTCAATGGCGTTGTGTCGATAGAGAAGAATCTATTTCTCACTGCAAAAGAATTAGAAGCTCTTAAATTAAAAGAAGCTTACCCAGATCTTGTTGTACATACTGATATGGTTTTACCTGGGGAGACTACTCAATCAGCAGAAAGCAATCTGCTTCGAATTACTATTCCAGATAAGATTGACGTAACTGATTGCATCAATAGCAATTTACAAGAATCATTCTTTGATTCTTCTGATTTGTTGCATAGATTTTAAGGGGACTTTTCTAGAATGACTAAAGAAGTTAAAATCCTCGATGTTCAAGATAATAAGAAGAAGGTCTTTATCCAAGATCGTTCATTGCCTCCGCTGTTATTTAAAAAACAACAGCCAAACCAAGTACTAACTCACAACTATGCTACTTCTACACAGAAGCGTATCTTTGATAACGATTTTCTTTTTCCCGAATACAACTTTTCAGATATCAACAGAGTGATTGAAACAGAGCCTTTGATCTCTCGGGTGTTTGATCGCAAAGTGATTTTGTGTGTTAAGGAAGGATTTGAGATTGTTTCTAAGAACCAGAAGATTACAGATTATTTACGTCTTAGACTGAACGAGATAGAGAGCAAGACTGGTATTAGTTTAAGAATATTGGTTGAAGAAGCTATTACGGGACTAATCCGCCATTCTAATCATTTTTTTGTCTTTAAACGGGATAAGAAACATTCATCTGGACTGACACGAAATGTAGAAGGAATTAAAATAGATCCGATTGCAGGTATTTATAGTGTGCCGATCGAAACGGTTCAGATGCGTTTTAACGAGCATGGGCATTGTGATGCGATTAGGCAGGAGCTATCACCTTTTGGCTTTAGAGGTTTTCTAGATCCCGACAAACAATCAGTTATTTTTGATCGCAATCGATTTGTACATTTTTATCTTTATTATTTTGGAGGTCTTAGTGTTTGCCCTCCAATGTTGATGGGTGTCAAGGAAGACATCATTGCCTTGCGTAAGATAGAAGAGAACTTGGAACTACTGCTGTATCAATACCTCTTTCCTCTTTATCATTATAAGATTGGTACAGATGAATTACCTGCTCGCGAATATCCAGACGGAACAACAGAGATAAGTAGAACTGCAGACACTGTTGCTACTCTGCCATCTGAGGGATGTGTGGTTACCAGTCATCGACATGAGATACAAGTGCTTGGAGCTGCCAGAGATGCTTTAGATCCATTACCAGCATTGGAATGGTATAAGAAGCGTATTCTTGCAGGAGTCGCGGCATCTGCATTAGACCTTGGGGAGTCTGACACAGCCAATCGTTCTACGTCAGATACTTTGTCTCGGTTAATCGTGGACTTCTGTAAATATGTTCAAAATCAAGTTGCTTATCTATTTGAGTCTTTAATTTTCAAGCAATTACTTGCAGAGTCTACGTTTACTGAAGAAGATCTCAATATCCCTGAGAACAAAGCAATTCTAAAGTTTAAGGAAATCGATTTAGATCAATTAACCAAGAAAGAAAATCATCTAACTCAACTATTTGCTCAAAGCATGATTACACATGACGAAGCACGTATTGATATGGGTAGAGACATCCTAGATGATTCTGGCAAAGAGCTGTTGTTGATGAACATCCAACACGCTCAATCTATTGAAAAGACAAAGATAGACGCTGATAGCGCAGCCAAACTTGCAGCAAATGGACAAGCGCAAGGGGAAGCTCGTTCTCAACCAGAGAATCAGCATGGTAAGAAAGAGAACTCAGAAAAGGCAAAGTCTTCTTTTAAGGAAGCAATTAGCAGTTCAAATCCTCTACATCACAAACTAACCTTGTCTGAGATTTGGAATTCTTGGCAACAAGCAAAAGAGTACATTGCTCAACACCCTCAGCGTAAACAAACGATCTTGCCATTGGTGTTTTCCACAATTAAAGAGAAGTTCCTGAACAGACTACATACAAGATTTGCAGAGGGCTATAAAGACGTATTACTTGAACGCCAAAGTTATAGTCCTGGATCTTATGTATCCCGCGACTTTTACCTTATCGATGTTATGATTACCGAGCTATTCGATCGTTTAATCAAAGATGCTATTGAGATCGAAGATTTGAACAAGTTAGATTTTCGGATAGCACTGATAGAGTGTGCCGAGCAATCTCGTTCTTACAACTTTGGTCGTTTGCGTTGTTATAAAGACTTAGGTCTTCCATCTGTATCTATTTATAAATTACGGGAAGATGTACGAGAAAAACTGGGGACTATTCAAACAGGAGATCGTTATGATGTTGTGTCCCCGATCTTGCATCCAAACTCTCAAGAATTGATTGCTGAATAAAAAACAAGGAAATGAATAAATGAAATCATTGTATTTAATTGATGAAGTTCAGATCTCTCCGAGCATCTTGAATGGATCGTCTTTTAATAAGGTTGTTAAAGATGGCAAGCAATCAGCCATCTTGGTCAGAGATAACACCTTTGATCCTAGTAAAAAATACACTTTAAAAGTAACTGCCCCCGTTACTCATGGCATGAGGCTAACCTTGAACAACGCTGTCTATTTGCCTCACAAGCTCGCAAGTTCTGCTAAGTCATTTTATTCGCCTTACAAGAAGCCTGTAATCAAAGAGCATGTCACAGGAGGCGGCGGATTATTTGGAAGTCAACCTGCTCCAGATCCCGTAGGGCGCGTGTTCTTTGCTCATTATGAAGACTACTTTGGAAGCTTGAGTTCCCAGCTCGAATTCAAAGATAGTCTCAAGTTGTTACAAGACTTAATGCGTAATGGTCAGATTTATGATGAGAATTTTAACGGTCATGGGGCACTGATTGCTACGGCACATATCTTAGATAAAGATGCTATTGAAAAGTTTATTGATGAACGAGTAATGACCTTCTCTGTTGGTGGGCGCACAAAAGAGGTTTATTCGCCGTTTAACGGAAAGCACGTAATGGAATTAGAAGAGGACGACTTGGGCCCTTATGATGAACACGATGGAATGGAGGGGTTTAAAGTTGTTGGAGAACTTGTTTATGATGAACTTTCCATTACTTCTACACCAGCAGATGTACTGGCAAAAGTGTCTTCGTTGGAGCTGAATGAATTTCGACTTACTGATTCTGTTCGTGAAAAATATAATATTAGAATGAATTCTGATAAAAGAATTTCTACTGAAGATGGTTTATTTGATTTAGAAGGAGTTGAACAAATGGCAGAAAAACAATATGAGGTAAAGGATTATTGTGGGCCAGACAAGACATATCCTGTGACCTCGAAAGAAGAAGCACTTGTGGCTCTTCAATCTGTAAAAGAATCACAATTAGATGCTGCGATCAAAAGCAAAGTTGAAAAAGCAATTCAATTGAAGCTTAAAGACTTTGTTGCAGAAGAAAAAAGTGTGTTCTTGGATAAGCAGGAGCTGAAGAAGGGTCTAGAGTCTCTTACTTCGTTCGAAGTATTGGACTTTTTAGAAGGTCTCAAGGATTCTCTGAATGGTTTTATCGACAAGGAATTGTTAGCAGAATTATTAGGAGTGAAGGATTCTGATTCTACTTCTAAGCGTTTGTTAGAATCAGAATTAAAAGATCTCAAGCTAAAACTACATGCTTCTGAAGAAGAACTAAAGGTTCGGATGCAAGAGGTTCAAGACGCACGAAAAAGTTTCGTTACTTTGGCAAAAGCTATTCGTGACAATCTGGAACTCACTTCATTCGAAGGCGTCGGAGAAAACAGTAAGCTCGCAGAAGAATATAATTCGCTCCTTACAGACTCCTTTCTTTTTGCGAAAGTCCAAAAGATATTCGAAGGCATCAATCCTAATCAGCAATTAGACAATAGTACTATCGTGTCTGAAGTTCAATCTCCAAACAAACCTAAAGAGCCTCTTGCAGTGTCTGATAATTGCAAATTCTTCGAAGGACTTTATAAAGATAAAAAGACGCAAGATGGCAAAGTAAAAGCTGATGCTTGGTTACAGAATTTGAAAGATATTAAATATATAACTGAACAAGATTTTGATCTTTTGATTAAGGAGGCTTAATTATGGCTTACAATCAATATGGTGTTTCTGACAAAGCTTGGGATCACCAAGGCAATCTGGAGCCCAACGTAGAATTCTCTGAGGGAGTTCGTCCCGCAGGTGAGTTCAAAGTTGCTCCGTGGTTGCCTACTGCTAATGCGCAATGGGATAAGAAATTTGAACTCTGGAAGATTCTTGCTGCAGGAAAAATCGTTGCAATGTCCGCTGATGGTTTTGTTGTTCCCGCAGGCTTAGCAGTGACCTGGCGTGATGCTGCAGATGGTGATGTGATTCTCCAATACACTGGAAGCGATATTACTCGTGGTGTTATTTCGCTTGTCACAGGTGCTCTTGTCGCTTCAACCGATACTGCTGTCAACTCTGGTAACGGATGGACTAAAGGACATGTTACGACTGCCCTACGTTCTCGCAGCCTTCTCGCTACTGACCTCTCTGCTGATCATTTTATCTCTGCTCCTGTTGGTGTTGCTCCTTATGCTTACTTGAAGCAACAAAACACTTCGACTAGTAAATTAAAACACTTGCGTAACCCCGCAAGTAACGTTGAACACAACTTTGTGATGCAGTCCAACGTTGCAATTCTATGTGACTATGTGCTTGAGCTTCCGTGGGTTCCCGAGGGGCTTACTACTGTCGCAGGCCCTGTCCTCGGAACTGTAACTTCTGCAACTGCTACTCAGACTGGTCTTTGGTTTATTCAAGCAACCAATACTACTGTTCTTCCTGTTGCACAGGATAGTGAACGACTTCCGTGGACCTTTGGTTCTGACTCTGTGAGCTTGTTCGCCACTCGGGTTAATAATGTACGTTCTATTCGTTCTACTGGTCATTTCATGGTCGATGCAGATATGAATCGTTTGTACTTCTATCATGGCGGAGCCTCTACGGCTGCTGTATCCTCGAATGCAACGGCAGTCAGTTTCGGTATCTACCATTATAATTCTGTGACTGACACCGCGATTGACTCTAACAACTATGCTTGTGTTGTTGGAGAAGTTCGCCCTGGTTGCTATTTGAAGCCTACTGTGAACTCTAACTGGATTCCTGTTAGCTATGCAGATCATCGTTTTACGAATAGCACTGTTGTGGCCACCTTCAACCAAACGGGTCTTCAAGCTTCTCTTGATAGCGTTCAATCTGCGATTCGTGAAAATGCCTTGATTATCGGACAAGTACTCGAAGTTCGTCATCATCCTCGTGGTGGTCTTGATCGAGTTCGTTCGTATGGCGAACATCTTTCGTGGACTGGTTCCTTGGCAAATGATCGCATGCCTGGCAATGCAACAGAAGGTATGCCTAACGGCGTGACCTACTCAAATGCAGCTAATAAAACTGTTACTGTTAACATTATCCGTAAATAAGGAGTTTGATCAATGAACAGACATTTTCTCAAATTGGTTGATTCTGTAAAGTCTGATCAGGATCAACTCTACCGCGTGCTTCGTGACGCATGGCAGGATGGTTCGTCTCCTGCATTGGCTTCTAAAGTATCGTTTGCAGAAATCAAAGATGCTATTTCGGTTACTCAAGCACTTGCTACTCTTCCTCGTGTAATCGTTGAAGTTGCTCGTGATGCTGCAGAGCCCGAATTGATGCTTACCCGCTTACTTACCCGTGTTCAGTATCAACCTGGTATGCAAGTTATTACTGGTGCATCTGGTGCAGTTACAGCTTCTGAAATTGCTGAAGGACAAGAATATCCTGAGATGATGCTGACAACTGGTGGTTCGAGTGCAGTGGCAGCAATCGGGAAGTATGGTATCGCATTTAAGATCACCGACGAGATGAGCCGTTATGGTCAAATGGATTTGATCAATATGCACATCCGGGCTGCTGGCAAGGCACTTGCACGACTCAAGGAAGAGCGCGTTGCAGACTTCCTTGTTGGCATGGGTATCACTGTGTTCAACAACTCTAATCCTACGGATTCGTTGTTGGGCGTTACTCATGGTCGTGATGCTGCTGGTAACGCAAACGCAACTCTTACTTTTGATGACTTATTCGATCTTTTCGTGACGGTAATTGACCGTGGTTTTATCCCTAACATGTTGATCATGCACCCGCTTACATGGGTGATGTTCATGAAAGATCCCCAACTTCGTGCATTTGCAATGGCTGCTGGCTCTGGTGTGTGGTGGGGTGGCTATACTGGTAATCCGGCAACTCGTGCTCCTTGGAATACTCCATCTACTAATGGCCCCTCGAATGGCAACAACGTTCTTCCGTCTACACAGACAAGCAGCATGCCTCAGATCAATCAAATGATGGCTGGCGCTCAATTGCCTTCCTACTTCCTTCCCTTCCCTGTGCAGATTGTGACTTCGGCTCATTTGTGGTTTGATCGTTCTTCGAAGCTTACCGACATCATCGTGTGTGACTCTCGTGAATTAGGTGTGCTCATCGTTGATCAAGAAATGACGATGGAAGAGTGGCGTAATCCTTCGGTGGATATCACGAAGATGAAGTTCTTCGAACGCTACGACATTCATATTGTTCATCGTGGTCTTGCGATTGCCGTTGCACGAAATATCAAAGCAGATACGAATAAGATTGTTGAACCTGCTCAATCTACGATGGATGTAAGTTCGTTGCCTGCAATTCCTGCATTTACTGCGGTTGCCTGATAGTATTGTGAAAGTATAGTTCTTTTTGTTTTGTGTTCTCTTGGTTGGTTCGGCATAGGAAAGGGAGTGGGGCTTCTCACTCCCTTTCTTTTTACTTACTTTTACGATAAGGAAATGAAGATGACTATCACAGAAAAAACAGATGAAATTCAAAAGGTTCGCAATCGACGAAAACCAACAACAGCACTCACATATCTGCAATCCGCACCTGACGATCCTAAAAACTTGCAAATCTCAGCTTTTGAGATCTTCACTCCCGAAGATGATTGGTATCTTGTCTATAATGGTATGAGCTTTTCAAAAGTGTCTGCGTTAGACCTATACACAAAAATCAAAGATGGGGAAATACCTGGGGATAAGAATCTAAGGGTTAAACGGGAGATTGAAGAACAATACTTTGACTTGGTCAAGCAAAGAAGTAGGAAGAGAAGATTATGGCTATTAGCATTTTGGACATTGATCCTCTTAATGGGAGCATCGGTGTTCCTACTGATAAAGTGATACGTGTTATTTTCGACAAACCAATAGATCTAACGACTTTGGATAACGGAAATGTTTTCATTGCAGGAGAAGGCAAGGATCATATTGGAAGTCCATTTCGTCCTTTGGTAGAAGCAGAAGAAAGATACGTAAACAATCCCCTCGAAGACCCAGCATATCAAGGTATTGTAATTGCTTATCATACTGCATATTATCTTTCGACAGACTCTTCTACTAAAAGTACATCTTTCAGAGATACATCTGCAACTGATGTGTATTACACCCAGATAGTGGTCACTCCAAAACGACCTCTGGAACCTACTTCTAATTACACGATTTATTTGTCGGGACAGCAGTACACTAATATCCCAGCGGGTATCTCCAGACGAACAGTCTTTGATCCCTACCCAGGAGCTGGTAATTCTGGAACATGGTCCCTATATACTTTTGGTGGGTTTTCTGGAGCAGCTAATAGTGTATATGATGTAGAGATACTCACAAGCGGAGTTATTGGCTCAGGTAAATATCGTTGGCGTAAAAACGCGGGTATCTACTCAGGGACTCGAACAATACATGCAAACAAACAATCTTTAGGAGATGGAGTTGATATTGCTTTCGATTTAGAAGGCAGTTATTCAGCAGGAGATAGTTATTCATTCATCACACAAACTTCATCGTGGATGTCAGGTATTGCTATCTCCACATTCGTTACAGGAGCTTATGGTAGCTCGATTGACTTATCTAATCTAACAACTACACATATCTCTCAAACAGCAAGCCCTTCTCCTCCTGGAAGTCCTGGTTCTGTAGGTCCAAACTTCTACATTAAATACACTGTGTTTAAGAACTATGATGAAATCGGTACTGATACTACGAACATCGTATTTCACTTCAACAAAGCTTTAAGTACTGCTTTTGATAGTAATGGCATAAAGTTGTACCAAGGTCCAATAGCAAGTCCTGATTGCACAGATACCGAGGCTACTTCTTACTTTATGAATAATGTTGTGATTTCTGGAACTAAGGCAACGATCTATTTTGAAAATACTTGATGAACTTTATCGGGGGATTGCACGATGTTATTAAAAAAGAATCAGAGAGTAATGATCACGATAGATCCGTGGGGGATAACGGCGGCGGATGGCTCTGAACTATCTGAATCATTTACAGGTCAATGGAATACCCCCTTAGATCCGATGTATTCCCATCCTCATCTACTAGTTGCGATCGGAGGCAAGATCGTTGAGCAAATGCCCACGATGCTACTAAACATAGCTATCTTCGATGCTTCTCGCTATGTACTCAAAATGGCAACGGCTACTTGCCCAAACCCAGATGGTGCTTATTTCTGTGCTGTGAGAAACCGCTATGTGACTCTTCGAGCATTACTGAGTCTTTACGATGGTTACTTGGGACCTGCATTGGTTAAAAGGAAGTTGTTGGGAGACTTTGAGATTGAATATGAATATCGTGACGGCGATAGTAATTTGCTCAGTAGATATCTAGATGAATTAAAGAAACTAGAACCTGCAGTAATGAACAAGGGATGTTTGGGGATTGGAACAGATCATGGAATGCTTGGAGTTACAAAAGGTGCTTGGGATCCTTACAGACCTGTACTTGGTCGTGGGTCTGAATTACCTCCCCTGGGAAGCCCTCATCCTGTATATGGCTATTATTCTCCTGGTTACGAATCTGTAGAATCTAGGTTTGCGAATCGTTATCACAAAGCTGGAGAAACTAGATTCCCTAGACAATCAACGAGAAGAAGATGAGATATAGAAGTGGTTTGTGGAGCGGAGGCTCTGACATCGATATTCGTAATGAGATTGTTACTCTCCTAAATGGAACGAATTCTGATTTTGGAAGAGGCAAATGGGTTATTCTACGTCGCTTATTGAGAGATGGAAATGATCGCTTGATAGATTGTATGCAATGCAAAAAGAAGGGCTACCATGTTGCGCAATCAAATAGTGTGTGTGATCGATGTTTTGGGGTAGGGTTTATTTGGAGAGAAGAATGGTTTAAAACTTTTCAGTGGACTGGCATACGAAACTCTGGGGGGCGTTCGCACGAAGACGCGGGGACTTTAGATTACGAAACAAATATTTTCTATTTCAACAAAGATACAAAACCTCGGGCTGGTGATCGCATCATCGAAGTAATTTTGGATGACGAAGGCAATGTTCCTGTTCCTTACGTTAGAAAGAATAGCTGGTACATCACACTTGTTACAGATCACATCCTCGATCACGGACGTCTCGAATATTTCCGAGTATTAGCAAATGACGAAACTGTGAAATACTTTGGACAGCCATTGAATTATTTAGAGCCTTCTAATGGGAGTCTTCCTAGATGAGTACAACTGCGAATTTAGATGATTTTAAAAAGTTGTTGCAAAAGCAGCTTTCTGTTCTAACTGATCCTTCGATGTCTGCAGACCCTGATTTTAAGAACATCTCGTTAAGGATTAACGAGTGTGTCGGCATGTATAGAGCAATTACATTAGACCCACATTTGTTTGGAGCTAATCGAAAAGGATCCAGACCTGCTCTTGATATCAATGACTTTGGCTTACTCGTAGAAACAGTGATTGCAGAACAGCAAAGATTAGAAGGAGTCCCAGATCGAGATAAAGTGATCTTCAGAAAAGCTTTAAGTGATAATCCCGTGGATAACCCTGTAATTACATGGAAGATCATTGGCAGAGCGCCAGGGCAGATGGATCAAGTTAGAATTGCAGATAAAGATGGTCGTAGGGAATACGTACCAAGACTGCGAGAAGTAACTGAAGATGTTTTGGATTTTGGCTATTCGATATTCCATTATTCTCAGATCATGGACAACTATGTTGAGTTCTGTATCAATGCAAACGATAGCGGCAAAGCAGATGAAGTAGCTTTATGGTTCGAAGAAATAATGGATCGCTATAAATGGTTCTTTAGTTTCCAAGGAATAAACAGGGTTTGGTTTATTGAGCGAAAAAGCGAAATGTTCGAAAATCTAAAAAGCAATCTTCAATACAAAATCCCGATGATATATTTTATTAGAACTGAAAAGACTATCTCGATGAAAACTAAGGATATTGAAAGTATTGCAATAGATATATGTTTAACTAAATAAGGTTTTAGGAGATTTACAAATGGCAGAATTAACTGGTATTTCTAGTGCTCGTAATGGTCACTATGTTGCAGTGCAAGACCAACAAGCAGGCCGAGTTCCTTTCGATAACGTGCCGATCAATATCGCGATCATTGGTGCGTGTGAAAAAGGTCGTACTACTACTCCAGCAATTTTTAACAACACTAATATCCAGCAAGCATCTGGAGTGTTTGGAACCAAAGGTGACATGCTCGAACAAGTCCTGGAGATGCAACAAAAAGGTATCTCCAGTATTCTTGCTTTACGTCAAGGCGGCAGATCTTTGTTCTTGGATCATATCGGCGATACGACTGGCACTTCTGGTTATCGTATTGAATGTGCAGATGCTGGTACTGAGTGGGCTACTTCTTACGGAATTGCTTACTCGACTTCTGATGGTCGTTTGATGATCCAAGACTTGGCTTCTGCTGGTACACCGATCGTATTCGACAATTTACCTGCTGCTCCAATTGATTATGGCTTGTTCTATATCACAGGCACTCCAACTTTGGGCCAGGGCACTACTGTAGGAACCGCTGCTTCAGGATTGACGATCCCTCTCAACTCTGCAACAAACATCGATGGAAATATGTTCTTTTATCAAGGAGATAATGGTACTGATGGAATCTCTCGCATGGAGATTTTTGAGAATGTTTTCCGAGGTCTTCAGGTCTTGGAAAACTT
>JACCDG012016665.1_pt1 | contig 24631 bp, 18 predicted proteins | sample 7442471 | NCBI WGS metagenome assembly JACCDG01 (sample SAMN15323444, study PRJNA562643) | freshwater metagenome | isolation source: river surface water | place: USA:Blue River Watershed | collected 2017-08-17 | reverse complement strand
TATCTACCAATTCCAATAAACAATGGGGACCCTCATATCACTATGAACGAGACCCCAAATCTAAAGTCGATTACGCCACAGTGCGTGTCGTTCCACTCGATTTGCAAGAGCGCTCTTGTGACGAATACAGGCTACCGCACTTGTATCACACGCCTGGATTCAAACAAACTGTTTTAAATTTTCTGGCTGAAAACAAGCAGTATAACTATGGTGGATATAACTCAATCATAGCCAAACATAATTGGTGCAAGCTATCTGAAGTCGAAGCCAAAGCAAAAACTGACAAGAAAAAAATCCTATATTTCTTCTATCAACAATACGATGATAATTGCTATAACGTTATGCGTTATCCATTTGACGACTACGATAAAAAGAAACTTCTAGAAAAACATTTTGCTTGCTCGATTGTTTTGGATCGTACTTCGCCAGTAGCTAAAAATCCAAAATATGTAAATGAACTGGTAAAAAAATATGAGGTGCAATCGTATCCAACACTAGTATCTGTAGATGCGAATACAGGCAAGTTCGAGAAACTCGGCGGGACCTGCAATAGAAGTGAAATTGACGAATTCCTCAAAAAGGAATCTAAAAACTAGATGCAGCGCAAAGCAGGAAGACTAAAGAGCGCAATTCTGTCAATTGCTTTAGTTCTGTGTACTTCTTCTCTAATTCAGACACAAATTAATTGTCTTGCACAGGAATCACAACCACTCGAAGATTCAGCTCTGCTTATTGAAGGAGAGCCTGGTTTTAAAAAACCTGAAAAGGAATCTGAAGAAGTGAAAATAGAAAAACCCAAAATTTCCCAAGGTGTTGAAATCTATTTTTCGACTATGTTTAATCTGCTAATTGCAGGCGGCGTAGTCTTAGTTATAATCGGCATCTACACTGCCACCAAAAAGAAAAAATAATTTATTCAGTTTCAAGTTCGGCTTTTGCTTCAAGTAATGCAGCACGATCTTCTTTGCTCACTCTTGGGTAATGCAAATTCAAGTCTTTAATACGTGAGCCAATAATTTCAGACACAATTATTCTTGTGCTTGGCTTATGATCAGCCGGAACTATGTACCAAGGTGCCCATTTTGTGCTTGTATTGTTAATGCAGTCTTCGTAGGCTTTAATATATTCGTCAAAAAATTTGCGCTCTTTTAAGTCGGCTGCACTAAATTTCCAGTTCTTTTCTGGGTTATCGATTCGCTTTAAGAGTCGATTTTTCTGCTCGCCTTTAGAAACATTCAAAAAGATTTTGATTACTTCAATTCCATTGTCGACCAAATATTTCTCAAAATTGTTGATTTGATCGAAGCGGTCTTTCCAAAAAGTTTTTGTCATTACTTCTTTGGGCAATTTTTGTTTTTTGAGCATCTCGGGATGAACCCGCACGACAAGTACTTCTTCGTAGTACGATCTATTGAATATACCAATACGTCCACGCTCGGGCAATTTCTTTGCACAGCGCCAGAGATAGTCATGATCGAGTTCTTCAGAGGAGGGACTCTTAAAAGCAGTTACTTCGCATCCCTGTGGATTAACACCCGACATCACATGTGCGATGGTGCCGTCTTTTCCTGCCGCATCGAGAGCTTGAAAAAGAATTAGCACACCATAAACATCTTGAGCATATAGTTTGCTTTGCATTTTAGCTATCTTTTCTGTGCTCTGTCTCAGAGCTTGTTCTGCGATTTCAGGTGTTAGCCCTTTGATTTGCATTTTGGCATCAAAGTCAGACAAAAGTTTTATTTTTTTGCCTGGCTTAGCCAGGAACTCATTGACCAAAATGTCTTTCATTTTCATAGATTTGTTTTCAATACTTCCTTGATTGAGATAGAAATAGTTTGGCAAATACGCTCAAGCGGCAATTCGTTGGGCAGCGTACCAAATGGACGCTCGACCTCTTCGGCTAAAAATTCAAGCGACAACATAAAATAGCTATTGAGTATTACAGCAAGAATAGTGTACTGATCAAGAGTGGGCACGAGCATCCAGGGGATAAGCAGCAAGTTTATAGCGATACCAATCCACAAGATTAGTTTGTACGAACCCGATATAGGAGAAGCTAAAATGCGCTCACTCGCACCGCAAATGTCCATGAACGCGCGTGCATGATTGTCTAATTGCATCTGCTTGAAAGAGTCAATTTTGCCTTCAACACGCCAACGCTCTAAATATTCAAAAACGCGACGACTAAAATAAAGAGGCAGATGCTGGACGTCGTCTGGCACTTCCATGCATTTTCTAAGGGCATCATCCACAGTGCCACGCAAATGGTGCATGAGCGATATATTGAAGTTAGACAGCATCAAACCAAATTGCGATTTTTCATTGCTGTCTATATCGACATAAAGATCTGCTTTAATACACAAATTGCGAGTCTCGTTAACCAGTTGTCCCCACAATTTACGTGCTTCCCACCAACGCTCATAAGCACTGTTATTTCTAAAAATTAGCAACAAACCAATGATGGACGAAGTATATAAAACTGCGTCAGCCTCAACAATTTTTTTTGCCGGAAAATAATGGTCATCAAACCAGACAACACAAGCAGAATATAAGACCATAAAAAGCATCACAAGCCAAAATGCCGATTGTCCGGGAGCAAGAAAGCGGATGAAGCGAGACAGTTTAGTCATTTTAGTTTTTACTGAACCTTGCCTATAATCAAATCTTCAAGTATTTGTCCGTCTCTGACTTTTACAATTCGTCTGGCGCAAGCTGCCGTTTCTGGATCGTGTGTAACAAGAATAACCGTTATTCCTTCTTCTGTCAGTTTGGTAAACAAACTCATTATTTCTTTGGCTGTATGACTATCAAGTGCACCTGTGGGCTCGTCAGCAAGTAATATTCGCGGCTTATTTACGATGCTACGAGCAATTGCCACCCTTTGTTGCTGCCCTCCAGATAACTCGCTTGGCTTATGATGTATCCTGTTTCCAAGTCCTAAATCTTTAAGCACCTGCTCGGCACGCATCATTCTTTGCTCCTTTGACATGCCCGCGTATACAAGAGGAAGCATAACGTTGTCGAGGGCAGACATACTTGGCAACAAGTTAAACTGCTGAAAAACAAATCCAACGCTTTTATTTCTGATTTCAGCTAACTCGTCTTCGCTTCTTGTACTTATGTCGGTTCCATCAAGTAAGTATTGCCCCTGACTAGGGCGGTCAAGACAACCAAGCAAATTCATCAAAGTCGATTTGCCCGAGCCCGATGTGCCCATAATGGCAACATACTCGGCCTCTTTGATTTTCAAGCTGACGCCCTGAAGTGCATGAACAGGCTCAGCGCCCTGATTGTACGTGCGCCAAACGTCTTTTAACTCGACTAAATACTCAGACACTAATCAGACCTCAAAGCCACGATTGGATCTAATTTAGCTGCAGTACGAGCTGGATAAATTCCAAAAAATAATCCGATACCAAGCGAAACGAAAAAGCTAAGCAAAATGGAGTCAAGGCTCACAACTGCTTTCCAATTGGCAAAACTACTCAAAGCGTTGGAGCAGGCTATTCCTAAAATTATTCCGATTATCCCTCCTGAAAGCGACATTACTGTTGCTTCAATAACAAACTGAGCAAGAATCTGACTGTATTTGGCGCCAATTGCTTTGCGCACACCAATTTCTCTAGTGCGCTCAGTGACTGAAACAAGCATGATATTCATGATACCAATTCCACCCACGACAAGAGAGATACCAGCAGTGGTGCCAAGCAAAAGCGAAAATACACCTGTAATAGATTGTGCAGCCTGCATGATGTCAGACTGGGTACGCAGGGTAAAATCATCCTCTGCTGGCGATGTTATATGGTGTCTGAATCTAAGTAAATTTGTAATTTGAAATTGAGCAAGGTCATCTTCTTGTGGATTTGCTTCGACAAGAATACTTTTAACTGTGCGACCAGTCACCTGACTCAAACCAAACAAAGCTGAATAACCAGTAGACAATGGAATAAAAATCTGGTCGTCCATATCAACGACAGAATTTGCACCTTTGTGTTCCATTACTCCGATGACGTCAAATAATTCGCCACGAATCAAAATTTTCTTTTTGAGTGGATCTGTAAAACCAAACAAATCCAGGGCGACTGTATCACCAAGTACGCATACTCGCGCTTCTTCACGCGATTCAGAATCATTGAAGAAACGACCGCGAGCAGGATTAAAATTTCTGATTGTAGTGTAACTAGGCTCGGTTGCGTTTATAGTGGTGAGTGTATTTTTTTCTCCATATTGCACTTGCAACTGGCTTGAATATTGCGGTGCAATATTTAAAACTGCCGGACAATTTTTTTTGACAGCCATCGCATCTTCATAAGTAAGTGTTTGAATAGTTCCTTGCCCAAATGAAATGCTCGAACTGCTCTGCGAGCCAGGACGAACGAAAATCAAATTGGTCCCAAGAGATTGAACTTGCTTTTCGGCTTCTAACTGGGCCCCCTTACCTATTCCAAGCAAAGTAATAACTGAGGCAATACCAATTACGATACCAAGGACAGTAAGTAAACTCCTCAGGCGATTGCTCATTATCCCCTGCCAGGAGACCTGAAGTAGTTCAAAGAAACTCAATCCTACCTATCTCCCTAAACCGCGCATTCCTCTGCCGCCACCCATCATGCCGGCTCCTCCACTTAGTCCAGCTCCTCCTCGCTTCATCGGACTTTGTGTGGCATAACCTTCTTTGGCAAGCTCTGCCTTAGATAGACCAAACAGAATCTTGTCTCCATCAGATAGACCATCTTCTACAACTGTAATTTCATCGACACTAGGACCAAGTTTCAATTCTTTGAACTTGGAATCGCCATCTTTAGACGGAACATAAACACCCATCTTACCTTCTTTGGACACAATTGCAGCAGTTGGCACAGTAAGCACATCGTGCAATTTGCCCATCAAAAATCTAGAGCTGATATTCATTCCAGCAAGCAACTGACCTAGCGAATCTTTATCTAGACTTGCATGCACTTCAAATGTGGTGACGTTTTGAGTGACTATTGCAGCAGGTGCAATTTGAGTTACTTTTCCATGAAAAACTTTTCCCGGATGAGCTGTGGCTGTGATTTCCACTTCTTGACCGATTCTTATTTTTGGAATATTCGATTCCGAAACTTGTGCCACCATCTCAAGGCGTCCTGCAAGCGAGACAATCGAACTCGATGTAGCAGAAGTAGTTGCAGCCGATGTGGTTGGGGTCACGATCGATCCGGCATCTGCATATTTTTGAGTAATGACACCATCGAATGGTGCTCTAATTTTAGTATCAGCAAGCAGACTTTCTTGATAGATAAGATTTCCGCGAGCTTGATCAGCAGCGTATCTAGCTCCGGCAATTTCTTCTTTGCGAAACCCAGATTTCATCAATTGAAATTGTTCTTTAGACGCTTTAAACTCAGATTCGTTTTGAGCAGCAGTCGTCTTAGCTTGTTGGATTTCACGTCTTGCAGCATTCAAGTTTGAGCGCGTCACCTCGGCGGCTGTAATGGCATCCACTCGCGCTTGATCTGCCACGGCACCCTCTTTGGCAAGTGCCGCTTGTCTTTGAGCAAACATTTCATCGCGCTTCAACTGGCTTTCCATCGCTGAAATTTGCGCCTCAAGACGCCGAACATTCTGATGTCCACCTTGCACCACTTTTGAGGCCCGTTGCTGTTGATAATGTGAAGCAGCCACTTCTTGAGGTCTGTTTCCATTTTTCATCTTGAGATAATTTTCGCGGGCTGAGTTGTAAGCACCGCGAGCAGCCTCGACTTGACCGATTAAATTGCTATCGTCCATTGTGGCAATGATTTCGCCTTTTTTAACAATATCGCCTTGCTTTACTAAAAGTGACTTGAGAAGCCCTGTTTGCTTGGGACTGATTTTCACATCTTGTTCAGGACGAATCGTACCTGTGGCTAGTACGGCAAGGTCGACATCTGCGCGCTTAACGGCTATGGTATTGCGTTTTGCTGCATCTTTGGGTTTAGCAAATTGGTCGTAAGCGAAATATCCGCCTCCTAAAACCATGATACTGACAACGGCTATAGTGAGGCTTAGCCTCAGTTTTTTCGACTTAGGCTTGGTCATTTTGTCCGATTTAGTAATTATTTCTTGACTCAACTTAGTAAAACAACTGCTCTTTCCAGATTCGACACCATCTAGTATAAACTAGACATTTATAGAAACGTCTTTGTTCCCCCAATCTTATGTTCAATATCAAATTAGCATCAACTCTCACTGTTAGCGTACTCACGGCTCTTAGCCTTTGCAAATCTGCTTTGGCCCAAGACGACGCTCCGCTTCTGCGCCCTGCCATCGACACTAATAAATCCATAGAATCGGTCAAAACACCGCTCATAAAAGACACTGATTCAAGCGCGACCAACACACCAATTGGACGCGATAAAGTGCCCCCACCGCCAGGTCTGGACGAATTGAGACAATTGGTTCAATTTAGTGCGGCAAGCGAACCAGTCAAACGAGAACCAAATCTGGTCGGCATTAAAATTCAAGTGCAAAATAATTCTCAAGCTCCATTGATGTTCGACGGCGAAAAAGCCGTTCTGCATGCTGCCGGGCAAAATATTCCAGCCCTCGGCACAGTTGAGAAAAAAATCTCTATGAAACAAGCTTTCGTAAAAGAAACTAACGCAGCGGTGGTGGCTGGAGTGACTATTGGCGCTTATCCAACCATTCGAGATCTGAAAAATCAAAAAGGCCCCATTCTTGAACGCTACGGATCAGATGAGCAACGCAGGGAAAACGTCTCCGAGCGTTTCGGAAAAAGAATCTTGTGGCCAGGTGACTTATCGCAAGGTGTAGTTTTTGTGCGTGAAGGCGAGAAAATTAGTGGCGCCACTGTCGAAATGCCTGTCAGCACATTTCCCGAAATGAAAATAATCGGACCAATCCAGTCGAGCGCGGCTTCGACCAGAATCAATCCTTAGTTATTAATTTGTGGCGCAAGACCGATTGGTGGCTTGCTAGCATCTTTTGTCAGTGTTTCCACTGTAATCGCACCAGTGTCGTGCAACAATTGCGCTTGCGCTTGGTTTGAACTAATAATCGCTTGAGCGTGGTTAACCAACGTATTTATATAGTCGCGCTGAGCAGTAAGCAAATCAAGATAGGTGTTAATTCCATTTTCAAGACGCATGCGCGCCAGACGCAATTCTTCGCGCGAAGACACAACACCAACAGATGCTACATCTATATTTTCGTGCGCCGTTTTCATATTAATGTACGAGTCACGCACTTGTTGTTGTACTTCAAGTAAAACCTGATTAGCCTGCAAAAGCGCCTGACGAGCCACTGCTCGCGAAGATAGTATTGAAGCAACAGTTGATGCGCCTAGATTTCCCAAAGACCAATTTATATTAAAACCAGCCGAAATACTGCTTACTGTACCACCGAAAATACCAATACTGGCAGGGTTACTCCCGCCAACTACAGTTTGTCCAGTTGATCCAAAAGCTCCTCCTACACCAGTAGACAAACCAGAACCAGTAGTTACCACAGTCGTTCCAGTACCGGCTGTGGTGGCAGCAGAAGTGGTAGTACCAAGAGTGGTATTTGAAGTACCAGGAGTGACACTAAGTCCACCTGTTCCTGGTACTATTTGCAAGACACCTGTTGAAGCACCATTCACCACCGGACTACCAGCTTGGGTACTGAAAATAGCTGGACTTGTAATTGGCGAGCTTACTCTACTTATACTTGCGCGCGGGGCACTGGCAGCACTGGCAAGACCGCCTCTGGGAGCAGAACCTGTGACGTTAGTATCTTGAAATGTATAGTTAATGTTCCAGCCCACAGTGGGATAGAGCGACGATGCAGCAATTTGAATATTTCGATTGGCAGCAAGACGCAGATATTCATATTGTCTCAACTCAGGTCTTGATTTGAGTGCTGTATTTAAAATAGTGTTGATGCCTAGCTTTTCGTCATAAATTTCCACCTCAGAAACAGATGTTTCCACCGGAACCAAATCAACGCTAAGAGGAAAGTTCAAAGTAAATGCCAGTTGCAAACCAGCCTGGCGTACATTAACTTGTTGTTGCAACAAAGCTTGCTGGTCTATCGATAACTGAGTGCGAGCCTGCATAACTTCGAGTTTGGTGCCCACTCCATTTTCGTAAAGTCTGTCGTTAAGACGTAATTGCTCCTCATCTACTTCGACCGCTTTGATGCGAATGCGCAACAATGCTCGCTGCAAAATGGCATTAGTATAAGCCGTGTAAACATTCATCAAAGTATCATTGATAGAAGCCTGATACTGAGCACGTGCCGCTTTCATGCGATACAAGTTAGACAAAGTGGTATACAAGATGCCACCACCTTGAAAGGTTGGCAAGCTCACACCAGTAGAAAATATATTGGAACTCGAACTTGTATCAGGCTGCACTTTAGCTAGCGAATAAACATAGTTGGCATTGTAACTTGGCAGATATCCAGCAAGAGCGCTAAAGAACGAATATTTATTCGCCTGGTAAGTTTCGTTATTTATTTTGATTGCAAGATTATTAGTCAAAGCATGATCAAGTGCTTGTTTGAGCGAAATAGGCTCACTGTAAGTAGCTTCAAGTCTAAACGGATTAAGACTCTCGACTTTAACCAGACTGTCTTTGTGAACATCACCCAGAGGAAAAGATCGATTCATTTCATGCTGACCAAAATAATTAGTATCGGTCAACTCACGAGACAAAGGCGTAACTGGATTGAGTGGACGCAAAGCTGGATTTAACTGTCCATCTTCTATGTTTTGTGCAGTGGGAACATCTTCTAGTGGTGGCGTCTGAGCCATAGCAGATGAAATGCTGATTGCCAACATTAATGTGAGGCTGAGCAACTTAGTCAACATAACTAGTTGACCTTATTTAGAGGCAATAGTCCAATAGGTTGATTTTCGCCTTTTGTCAGGGTATCCACGGAGATCAATCCGGTGTCATGAAGCAACTGCGCCTGAGCTTGATTAGAGGCAATAATTGCTTGGGCTTGATTGGTCAGCGTTTGAATATAATCTCTTTGCGCAGTGAGCAAGTCTAAATAAGTAGCTACACCCGCTTCCAATCGAATTCTTGCCAGGTGCAATTCCTCGGTGGAAGATTCCACTCCCACAGCAGCAACATCGATATTTTCATGGGCTGTGCGCATTGTTATGTACGAAGAGCGAACCTGTTGTTGAATATTGAGCAACACTTGATTTAATTGCAACATCGATTGTCTGGCGATTGCTCTTCCAGCAAGTATGTTAGCGGCACTGGCCATACCTAAATTGGGCATTGACCAACCAAGGTTGAAGGCAGACGACAAAGTGTTGAATGTTCCACCAAACTGACCAACACCAGCGGTAGAAGTGGTGGCAGTAGGAGCGTTTGTGACGATACCGGTGCTTTGATAGTTATAGTTGAGAGTGTATTGAGCAACTGGATAAAGAGGTGCTGCCGCTAACTGTATATTGCGATTAGCAGCCAGTCTTAGATATTCATATTGACGCAACTCTGGTCTGTGCACCAAAGCCTGCCCCAGTAAGCTATCTATTGATATATCAGAGCGAAAGAGTGCACTTTCAGCCGCTCTATCTTCTAATGGAATGTAATCGCCACTAAGTGGCATGTTTAAGTCGAACGCCAGTTGTAAGCCCGCTTGACGCACTGTTTGCTGTTGCAACAAAAGTGCCTGCTGATCAAGCGACAATTGCGTGCGCGCCTGCATGACCGCAAGCTTGGTACCAACACCAGTTTCGTACAAACGCTCATTGAGACGTAATTGTTCTTGATCCACCTCGACTGCTTTAATGCGAATACGCAACAACACACGTTGCAAAACACAGTTGGTATAGTCCATATAGACTTGCAGCAATGTGTCATTTATAGAAGCACCCAACTGCTGACGCGAAGCTTTCATACGATCATAACTTCCGATAGCACCATATGTGATGCGACCACCTTGAAAGAGTGGGAAGTTAATACTCTGTGAAAAGACGTCTGAAGTTGTGTGAGTATGCGGCTGGATAGTAGTGTGCGTGTTGCCGTACACAGTCTGTGAATTGGGTAGGTATCCCGCTAGTGCGCCTGCAAAATTATAAATTGAGCTTTGATAAGTCTGTTGATTGATTCCAATTGCAAGGTTGTGGTCAAGCGCGTGGGTCAGAGCTTGCTTCAAAGTTATCGGCTCAGTGTAATTCGCCTCCAATCTTATAGGATTGAGCGCCTCCACTTTTATCAGTCCGGCTGTATGAATACGACCAAGCGGCATGCTTTTGTGCTCTTCATGTGAGCCGGATACGCGTGGTGGCAGTTTTGGTGGCGGCGTAATTTTCAAATCAGGCGGAGGATTTAGTGACGTATCGGCCGCTTCTTGCTTTTCTAACTGACGAAGAGCAGTTCCATCATCTGTGGTAATCGAGGCATCATTGGGCACATTACTCGATGCGCCGCCAGGCTTGACATCCTGCGCGCCCGCTTGAGTATTTGATGCAAGCATCATGCACAAACTGCTACTTAGTACGAGTTTTGAAAAATATTTGCTCATGTGTTTGAGCCTAGATCTGGATTCCACGCCAAAGTGTAACACCATTACGTATTTATTTTGTGATAGCAATAATGAAGTCGAACTAGTCCAAGTCTTATAGTTCTTTTAGGTAGATTCAGAATTCGTCTAATTCCTGTGCCATCAAGGTTTTTTATGTTATAAAGACCAAGTATATTTGAGGAAAAAATCGTGATCAAACCTTATCACTGGTTAATAGTTGTTGCGACAATTACCGCTCAATCACAATTATCTAGTCTAGAAGCGCAAACACAAAGCGATCCCGGAGCATCTGGCGTGATTGATGGCACAGACGTTTACCAATTTCTGAACTCTGGACCGGTTATAGATCCCACTCGAATGGAAGAAGCAAGTATCCGAGGCGACAAAGTAATTAAAATGCCTTCAAGACATCAAACCAAGTCGTGGCAAGAAGTTATAGACCGTGACAAAGATTTAGAAAATCAAGCCGAGGTTGTCAGGTTCAAAGGCGACCTAAACACTAGTCCCAATAAAAATCCTATCTCTGCTCAAACTTCACAGGGTGGCACAAGTTATGGTATCACCCAAGATACTAACGCACAAAAACCTCACCACACTTTCGTCCAAAAATTAGAGAATGGATTTATCCGCGCCTCAGAAGCAGTCGGCTTTCCCATTTCAGACGAGCCACTTCCTGGCGATGTTGATTCAAGCCTTGCAGGTGATCTCCCTGCAGGACAAGACCCGCGTATTTACGTACATCCCGGTCAGAAATCTATGCCTACCCTCAATCAACTGACAGCACCTGTGAGAGGTAGAGAAGGCACACCACCCACGGTTATTATGGAATAGCGTGAAACTGGAAATTTTCTCAGATTTGATTTGCCCATGGTGTTTCATCGGCAAAAGACGCCTGGAAGAAGCACTCAAGTCCATCGACCAAACCCAACAAATTGTCTGGAAGCCATTCCTATTGAATAAGACCATGCCCGAAAATGGCATGGAGCGCAAAGCTTACAGAATTCAAAAATTCGGCAATCTTGAATATAGCGACAAGCTAGATTGGCAAGTCATTGAAGCAGGCAAAACATGTGGCATTGATTTTAAATTCAACGACCGCTCACCCAACACAATTCTAGGTCACAAACTTGTTCTTTTTAGCAAAGACAAGTGCCATCAAAATGATTTGATGGAGTCTTTGTTCGAAGCATATTTTTGCCTGAATCAAGATATTGGCGATAAAAATGTTCTGGTTGAAATTGGCTCTGAGCACGGCTTAAACAGTGATGACCTATTGAATTATCTAAAAAGCGAGCAAGCGCAACAAGACCTAGATAGCGAACTTACAGTAGCCGCTAATTTCAGTATAAATGCTGTTCCAGCTTTCACGATAAATTCAAAACTGGCATTTAGTGGTGCTCAAAGTCCTTCTGTTATCAAAGATATTTTAGCCAGATCACTTTTAATCATAATTGTATTAGTCACTTTTGCATTGCCTTCCTGGGCCAACGCAGACGAACAAGAACTTGAATTGGGAATTGCTTTGTTAAAGCAAAAGAATTATGAAAACGCTCTGCCTCACTTAATAAGTCAGACAAAAAAAGATCCAAAAAAACAGGCTGCCTTCTATTATGCCGCTAATTGTTTTGAGCGTTTGGGCGAAATCAATAAAGCCATTACATTCTATAAAAAAGTGATCGAATTAGACCAAAATTCTAAATTTGCCGAATTGTCTTCTGATACACTTTCACACCACCTCCAAGGTTACACTTCACCTAAAACCTCACAAGACGCTTTAAAAGAGCTCCCCTTGCGAGAGCGAATTGTTGTAGTTCCTCCAGCATTTGGTCATCCAGCAGTATCGAGCGACGTTATAAATACTGCAAAGCATGTGATTATGCGCCTGCCCGCTCACATTTATAGAATGCTCGATAAGGCAGGTACAGTAATTTATATTGCCCCAAACGCTACAGACAAATTTCCAGAGGCCATAAAAAACATCCAAAAAACAGTCGAGACCAAACTGCCTCTGTCACAAGAAAACGGACGCACATATAACCAGGACATTTATATCTACGAGTACGCCACCACCCAGGGTACTAAGCTTGGACCCAAGCGCCTGGTGTCTGACATGATAAATAATCTTATGCATGAAATTGGTCATGCCATCAATAACTGTCAGGAAAACTATGCAAACGACAGAGAATACATGGAGTTACTCAAATTAGATATAGACACGATCACACCTGAAACCAAAGAATATTTGCGCATTTACACAAGAAATACAGAAGCCAGTGCACAGGAACAGCAAGCCGAAGTTGCAGCATATTTGCTTGGCTCAAGAACACGCTCTGCCCTTACAATCGGCTCTCAATTTGCTTATACGCGCAATTATGTTCGACGCAAACTTTCTCTATAGAAAATACTATTAGGTTAGAATATCGATTTCATCTTCAGCCTGCAACAAACCCTTTTCTAAATGAATCGGCTGTGATTGCTTTTTCAACTCGGGCATCTTCAATCCAAATACAAGTGACACAACCAAACAGTAGATTCCGGCCCCAAGTATAGTGGCATGAAACCCAAACTGATTAGCGCAGGCACCACCCACAAGACCACCTATAGGAGCTGCTCCCATAAACGCCATGGTAAAAAGACTCATTACTCGCCCGCGTTTTTCTTCTTCAATTATTGTTTGAAGAATAGTACTACAAGCGCTCATCATGAACATCATAGATGCACCAAGTATCACCATCAGCGGTGCATAGAAAACAAGCGTCCGACAAAAAGAGAAAGCAATCAGAGCAAGAGAAAACACGACAGATGTTCCCGCTATCCATTTACCTAATCCTAAAATACTTTTTCGAAATCCAAGCGCCACAGCACCTATACAAGATCCAAACGCAGAGATTGACATTAGCATCCCAAGCGTACTCGGGTCTCCATGTAACTCTTTTACAAGCACAGGCATAAGCGTGATGTACACAAAACCACCCATACAAAAAGCAGCCATCAAAGTTATAATGGCTCGCACAGGTAGTGTATTAACCGAATATTCAAAGCCTTCTTTGAGTTTTATCCAACCTTCGTTTTTAACCTTTTCTCTTTTGGGAGGATCAAAATTTCCTTTGATCATCATAAGAGCACCAATGACTGCTATATAACTGAGCGCATTGATTAAGAAACAAATACCAATATTCAATTTCACCATGACAAGACCGGCAATGGCTGGACCTATCAGACGAGTGACATTGAACAATGCCGAATTCATCGAAATTGCTTTTGCCAAATCGTCTTTATTATCGATAATATTGACCAGAAATGCAGAGCGCACTGGCATGTCGAATGCCATCAAAACTCCGCTAAATACTGCCAATACCATCAAATGCCAGACTTGAGCATCACCAGACATAACCACCCAAGTCAAAATCCCAGCTTGTATCATGGCAAAAACTTGAGTTAACAATACTATTCGATGTCTATTCATCGAATCTGCCATAACTCCAGCAAAGGGCATTAGCACCAAAGACGGTACTTGCGCCGCCACTCCCACTGCAGCAAGCAGAAAAGCAGAATGAGTTAAATCATAGACAAACCAAGACAGTGCCACCTGCTGCATCCAGGTGCCTGTTTGAGAAATGAACTGTCCGCCAAAATAGAGAGAGTACTTGCTACTTGCAAAAACATCAAAAGGACCTAAAGCTGATTTTCGAGATTCCACAAGTTACGCCATAAACTAGTTCTCTTACAGTACTAGTTATTCTTAGCACCTTCAAGTCTAAGCAGATACTCTTTGCTTGGCAATCCACCAGCATAACCAGTCAACACACCGTTTTCACCAATTACTCGATGACAAGGCACAATAAGCGAAATAGGATTTTTGCTGTTAGCCATGCCAACGGCTCTTGCTGCTTTGGGATTGCCAACTCGATTTGCCAATTCTTTGTAAGAAATGGTTGCACCAAAAGGAATCTTGGACAATTCGCTCCAGACCTTTTTTTGAAATTCGGTACCTTGTGCACTGATGGCGATATCAAAAGATGAGCGCTCGCCTCTAAAATATTCTTCGATCTGGATCTGAGCTTTCTTAAATAAAGCATTGCAAGACTCTGGCGCACTCGCTTGCGGACGCGCTTGGTACCGGCTTCTTTTTGTAAGATGAGCGGGAAAATAAAGTCCCGTAAGCGAATTACCATCGCTTTCAAGTAATACTTTACCGATTGGTGTATCGATAAAACGAGTAAATGAAGTGTATGAGTTCATTTTTTATCCTCCAATCCGTTCCAGAGATGCATGCAAGCATAAGCTCTCCATGGTCTCCACTCATTTGAAATGATTTCCAGTTCTTTGTTATTAGTCAATCCAAGCGCTTTTTTTATGCCAAGATCTCCTGCAGGAAAAGCGTCTGGATGCGCTAGGGCACGCATCGCGATAACTTGCGCAGTCCAGTCGCCAATGCCTTTGATATCTTTCAATTGAGCAAGTATCTGATCGATATCGCCAATTGGTTCAAGGCGGAGCTTTTGCTCTGATACCATTTTTGCAATTTGTTTAATTGCAGTGGCACGAGCACTCACAATTCCAAGTTTGCAAATCTGATCTTGACTTGCACCAGATATAGTGCCTGCATCTAACGGTAAGTGCGTCAATTCTTTGAAAGGTGTTTCAAATTTCTCAGACAATGCATTAGCCAATCGCCCTGACAAAGTGGTGGCAGCACTAACACTCACTTGCTGTCCTAAAATGACGCGAGTGACCATTTCGAATCCATCGAATGCACCGGGCACCCTAAGTCCTTTTATTTTAACCAATTTACCCAGTTTAGTTTCTATATCATTTATAGACGCACTTACATCAAAAAGTCTTTTCGTTCTGGTTATAACCTTGGGCATCACTGGCGCAAGTGACGATGACATTGTTACTTTGAGCAGCGCATCTTCATCTTGATTCTCGACTTGGATCCAGCCTTTGTATTCGCCAATGCGCACAGTTCTTATATAAATTCCGGATTCAAGATCAACATGCTCAATTCCTTTGAAACAGCGCATCTTCAAAAACTTCAAAATAGATGAATAATCGTATGGTGCCTGATAGCGCAATAAACACTCAAGGCGATCTTGAACTCTTAGCTGACCTTCTTTGCGCAACTCAGTTGGCTTCAATCTATATCGTTCTTGAAACAAAGCATTGAATCGTCTAATGCTATTAAATCCGCTGGCCATAGCTATTTGCGTGACGCTCAGACTAGTGTCAGTCAAAAGTCTCTTGGCTAAAAGTAATCTTTTAGTCTGTAAAAGCTCGACTGGTGAAACCCCATATTCTTGCTCTATGACTCGTCTTAGATGTCTTGAACTAATTTTAAATTCGTCTGCAAGTTCTTCTAAACTCGACGAGGACATCTCGCCATCGGTCTCCTCGAGTCTTACAACTATTGCTCCAGCCAATCTGCTAACGCTATCTGCCTGCGACGAGCCAGGTGCAAGTTCGGGTCTACATCTCAAACACGGTCTAAAACCGGCTTTCTCCGCCTGAGCAGCATTTACATAAAACGTACAATTTGCCTCTTTAGGCAGCTTGACCCGACAGACATTTCGACAATAAATGCGTGTACTTTTAACAGCCACGAAGAAACGGCCGTCGAATCGTTTATCGTGGCTCTTGAGCGCTTCATAGCAAGACTTAGAATTAAATTCATTGAGATTCATGCCCTTATTCTAAGCGCATTCGGTTTAAATACTAGCCGTTTTCGGACCTCAAATTGAGGTACTTTATAAAGAGCGGAAGAGCTTATTCATCTTTTCAATTCTCTAATCCTACGCTATATTAACGGCTGCAAACATCTGGAGAAATTATTCTGATGCGTAACCGGCAGAAATCAATGATCATTTTTGCTGCTCTATTAAGCCTTGGCATGTCACCGGCTTATGCAGGCGGAGAAAAACAGTTCGCCGACGGAATGATTGCTTATCAATCTCGCAATTATCGAGCTGCCGCAGCAAAATTTCTAGAATCACTTGAAAGCGGCAACGGATGCGCCGAAGTATACCTCTATATGGCTCACTCGTATGCTGCATGTGGAGAAAAAAGTAAAGCCCTCAAGAAGTATCACGAAACTGTCAAGATTTTCAAAGGACTGGATGCTGAAAAGATGGCATTGAGATGTATCAAAAGGCTTGATCCTCATAATCAGTTTCGCGACAGGGAAGAAATGACCACCTCTGGTAATACAAAAAAACTGAGCTTGATAAATCGTATTTTTGTTTTGCCGCCTACAATTCACGGACATCAACACGTATCGCCCGACACAGTGGGAACTGTTCGTTCTGTGGTATCACAACTTCCCAAGTATTTATATGATTTGCTCGACAAAAACAACGTGAATATATATATTGGACCCAATTTCTCGGACAAGTGGCCTGATACGTTGACAGGCTCAAAGCCAGGCATGGAAGAATTGACCATGTCTCAAGAATGCGCCAGAACCTATGACACTGAAATTTATCTTTTCGAACGACCAACCAAAGTAGGCAGTAGCGAACTTGGACCGGCAATCAGTCAAGCGAATCAAAAAAAAGAAATAACCTATCAATTAGGTCATGCTATTGACTATTGTTTAAACATAGCAAATGATCCTCGACTAAGAGCTGAATACGATGCTGATAAACGATATCTCTCTGAAGAAATCAAACCGAAACTCAAATACTATCTTCAGCCCGACTATAAAGGTGTGGGAGAAGTTGTAGGTTCTGCACTTCTCAATATAATAGGGGGCTACGATAAGGATGATGTAGAGAATTCTTTTCCCCGCACATGGAAATGGGTCGCCAGAAGAATGGATGAGGAACGCACAAAACGTCCCGACCTGCGTCCTGCCAATCCCGAAAAAACACTGACACAAGCACAAGCAAAACCAGCTATTGCGGAAATCAAAGATAAAAGATCCAGTGCCTATCATAAAGCGAAAATGTTAGCGGTGGCATCACCGACCAGCAAAGCGACGGCAGCAACCGGGACATCTTCTTCTGCCAAATCAGAGGATGACGACGTAACAAAACCCGAAGATCCGGCAGCACCAAATGATGTATTGCCGGAAGACGATCATGTACATTTCTATAAAGATCCACACGGAAAACCAATGGTGGATGGTTTTATAAACGGCAGACCTGTTCGAATGCTTATAGATACAGGAGCTTACAGAGTTGTAGTCGGCAAAAAGGTTCTTGATGCTTTGAATATCAAAACACCAAAAGAAAAACCGACCCGATTCTCTTATGGTGCCGGAGGCAGATTTTATCACTGGACAATTCCACTTGAGATTACAGTGGGTAAAACCAAAAGAGAGTTGAAAGTACACGCGGTGGAGAACGAAAACTTTGTCTGTTTAGGGCAACCATTTCTCAGGGGTCTTCACTACAGATTTGATAACAACAAAAGCAGTGTCTACATTTCAAAGAATGCTGCCCGTACTGAAAATCTTATGGCTAAAGATGCTATTGAAATTCCCTTTAGGATGGTCAATGGAAATATGATCATTATTGTAAAAGTGGAAGGAAAAAACCTTGAAACCAATTTTGATACTGGTGCTCACGGATTTCTCATTGGTTACCAACAAGCCAAAGCGCAAGGCATTTTTGATAACAAACAATTTGGATCAGTGCAATTAAGTGGGATAGGAGGAAAAGTCCAGGATTCCTACGCTTGCATAGTTAACAGTATTGAGCTTGGACCGATGAAATGGTCTAACAAACCGGTCTTACTATATGATGGTTATTCAGTTATCGGTCAAGATTTCTTTGGCGACAGGCATTTTGTCATAGACAACGAAAAGAAAGTAATCAGATTTTCCAGACGATAATTTACTGAATCTCAAGCCACCAAAAATGGCTCGGTCTTGAACAAGGAGATGTAGAATATTTGAAACTTCTGAAGGAAGCTGAATTTCAACGTGCATTGAGAGGTGGATATTCTCCATACGAAATAGAAGGTAAGCGATGGCTAAATTAGTTTTCAAAGTTACCAATGTATTCGAAAACAAGGATAGCTTGTGGATTACAACCGACAAGCCCGGTTCCAATGGGCATCTTAGCGAAATGATGATTGAGCTTAAAACTCCAAATGGCAAAACCATCAAAGTCAATAGTAGAACCTTGCATGTAAACAGAGGACTGGACGAAAGAGATCACAACTATACTATTTCAGTCGATCGCATTGATTCCAATAATCAGCCATTTTCCAAGCAAGATGTTCCGATTAATACAGAAATCTGGTTGCCGATAAATTGAGAGCGGCGTTTCTTTGCGCTTTCTAATTGAACTGTGCGACATCAAAAATGATACCAAAATCAAAAAACTTGTTTTTTGATGCCAAAGTTTCAACTCAATGTTTTCAACCACAGCTACACTTACCGGGTGAGTGATTCAATCCTTAAACCGCTCGGCTGCCCGCATAATTTTTTCTACCTCTTTCGCTTGCGCTTCCTGACCAATATTTTTGAGTTTTATTGCCAGATATTTGAAGCTTCGGTATGAGCTTTGGTCAAATATCCAGTTATGAGCTTTGCCGGCTTCCTTCCAGCATTTTTCGCCCTCTTTGACCTCACCTGATTGAGCAAGACACACAGCTAGATTGAGCTCGTTTTGAAGACGTTTTTGAGGGTCTTTCGCCACCACGTTTCGACATTCCAAATAAGTCTGTTTAGCTTTTTTGAAATCCTCGGTCAGTAAGCAGTTAACCGCCAGGTTGGACAAAAGAGGATAGAGCGTAATGTCGTGCGCTCCCAAAATTTTTTTTCTTTCAGCAATCCATATTTCGTAAAATTTGATGCTCCAGGAGCGATCATTGCTTGCCTGAGAAGTCTCGCTGATTAATTCATAGATGGAATCGTTTACATCATCACGATATTGATGATTTGCTCTTTCAGCTTTTTCTATCAGTTTACTGAAGTATGGCAAAGCCTGAGTTAAAGTCATTTTTCCTTCAGTCACGGCGGTAACGAAACAATCCACAACTGTATGATATGCACTGGCACTCAAATTTCTATTGTCATAAAGCAAGAATTCGTTTAAGGCTTTGAGCCTTATCTCTTGCGCTTTTGCAACATTTTTACTAGCCTGATAAGAATAAGCAAGTTGGCGTAAAGCCATGATATATGCAGCTGGGTTGGAGACTTTGTTTTGAGCAGCCGCTTCTAGCTTTTGCGACATAAGGGTAACACGCGAGTCATTTTCTCGTTTATCCTCTATTCTTTTATTTTCAATTTCCATTTGAGTCTGGTTCAATTCGCGAGTTGCTTCCTGCATCGCAACAATCCTAGAAGTGGCGAAGTCTCGACGCAATTCTTCTTTACCAAGTCGCATCTTGTCTGCTTGCTCGGCTTCGGCTACTTGCTTCGCTCTGTTTGCAAGCATTTGTTCGTGGTTTCGCTTAATTGCTTCAAAAACATTCTCAGGCACGCGCGAGCGCATACTCTCCATATTGTTCGATCTTTGATTCTTCATTTCGAGCGACCGCCTATACTGTCTCATTCTCGAATTATCTTCTATCATCTTTATCGCGCGGGTCATGCGCACCCAGACACCGTCTTGCAACTCATACACAGGCTCTGTCCGCTTTTGGTTCCAGCCATAACCACCATAAAAGTTGCCTTTTCTTTTAGCCTTCTGAGTTTCGTACAATTTTGTCAGCCTAGCCACTTCATCGGTTTGTCCGGCTTGTGCAAGAAGATAAGCGCACTCTTTAAATCCCGGTGTAAAAGGACTATAGTCCTGGGTGTAATTTTGAGAAACAGATCTCAGCAACTTGACTGCTTGCGCTTTATCACCAAGCTCCAGTCTTATGGCTGCGGATTTTAAAGCATTCAAACTATAATTGAACACGTTTGCCTTTTCTGCTTTGCTCACCCATTGCTCTGCCTTATTCCTGTCGCCTTTAGCTAAATTGATGGTTGCAAGATCGTTCATGCAAGCCAACCGACGATTTCCGAAGCGACCTTCGACATCGGTCCATAATTGCAACATCTCGAGTTCCAGTTTTTCGGCCTCTGAGTATTTTTGCCTGGCTAGATAAAAGTCGATTAGCATATCTCTTATCTGAACCGAGCCCTGATTTAAAACATCTCCGTTGATGCCACCGGCAGCAATACTATTTTTCAAATGCTCGAGGAGGACCGGCTCTGCGGAGTCGGCATAAGCATCAGGAGGCGGAGAGTGACTAACCGAAATATATCTGGATCCATATAATGATTTCTCATCCATTCGCTTGAAAGGCGGTGGTTGAATCGTCTCAAATTTATCCGCCTCACTCTGTTCTTGCATCTCTCTGAGCGCGGAAGCGTATTTCATTCGAACCGTCGCTGTCATCCTTCCTTGCCTTCCCCAATTAAAGGAAGCTATTTCAAACGCCTTGGCTAAGTATTTCTTTTGTCCTTCTTTATCCTGGCGTGCTTTGCAAATAGCGGCGTCACGCTCCAATAACGCCACGAATGCCGGATGCTTAGGTCCCACTATGTTTTGATAAAGGCTCGAAATATTGTCGGTCAATTGCTTTGCATCATCCAGCTGTCCGTATTTAATAAATGAATCAACTGCGCCAAGCAGTACTTCCAAGTTGACATTCACATTATTGGAGCCAGGCGGAAAAGCTTGCTCGGCATTTTTTGCGTAAATGGCAAGAATATTCTTTGACAAAGCTAGTGCTTCTTGACTCTTCTTTTGCTTTGCATAAACATCAACTAGAAAGATCGCGTTCAGTAATCTAATAGACTTTGCATGATCGGGTTGTTGTTGATCCAACTCGAACGCTCGCTTCAAGATTGTCTCAAGTAAATCCAGACGACCAGCTGATTCAAATTCTTGCACGAATAAATCAACGCGTCGGTTTCCGGGATGAGGATTGAAACGAGAATTAGTGTGCTTATAGTCTTGCTCTAGCAAAGATATAATGAGCTCAGCAGCCTTTTCGAAATGGTTCTTTTTCAGCTCAGCATCTATGCGCGCGCGACTCAGCTCATGGTTGGTACCATCAGCATTTAAATTCGCATTTTCACCAAGCTTTGCTGCCATTTCGAACTCGCCTTCGTGCAAAAGTAAAGGTTGGCTCGACTTCAATTTTGCTATCTGAATAATTTGCTCAGACATCTGCTTGCTTTCATCATCAACTGGCACTCGTTGCACTATTTCATTCAACTTTGAAATGGCACTACTCTCAATATCTTTTTGATTAAGCATAAGAGCTAATGCTTTATTCAACATTTCCATGCTTGCAATATTGCCTTCGCTACGCCCTCGCCTAATTTCACTCAAGGACGCTTCTAAATACGCTTTTATAGCCTCCTTCGTTTCACCTTGCGATGCAAAGGCTAATGCTTGAAATTCAGAAGTTTGCTGAGCGTGCAATTTCTTATTCGCTTTAGCCCTGAAATTCTGTGCAGCAGTATAATTCTTGAGGCGAGTCTCCATGTCAGCCAAACTGGTATACAAATTGTCCTGATCAATTCCAATTTTATTCTGTTCGCCATAGCGAGCCAATGCGTCCATTAGCTTGCGAGCCTGCGCCACTTTGTCCTGGTTTATACAAATGGTGGCCGCCTGAATCAAACGATGGATTTTGTCGTAATTAATATTCTCGGTCAGGACTGAATCGAGATTGGCTTGCTCGAATTTTTTAAGTTGCAAATTGCATAGAAGAATTTCTTCAACAATTAATTGGCGTCTGATGTCGCGAGACGACAATCCTTTTTCCAATTTCTCAAATAAGATCAGCGCAGTTTGCGGTTCATCTATAAACCGAAAATAAAGGGCCATCGTTTTCACTCGGTTAATATTGAATTGCGCTAGATCGAAATCGCTGCGTCGAGAGGCGTGGTTCATCTCAGGATGGTTCAAAGCTTCGATTCTGAGTAGTTCCTGTTCTAACTCTTTAAATTTTTCATCTGCTTTAGCGCTATTGGCATTGCGCTCTAGTAGGCTTACCATCTCAGCTAGAACTGTCGCTTTCATTGCAGTCGCAGGGAATTTTTCGGCTATTTTTTCAAGCTGGCTCAAAATTTCTAAAGCTTCTGTTTTGTTAGATTTACTAAGCTCTCTTGCCAAATTGAAAACTCGAAAGAAAGCATACAAATCGATTGAATCTTTTTGTTTACAGCTTAAGACAAGCTTTTCGATAATCAACCTTGCTTTTTTGTTTTTGCTTTCTCTCAAAAGGTCATAAGCATGATGCGCCTCGAGCCAATCCAGGTTCGGACGATAATAGCTTTCCTGTCGTGCGTCATAGTCGACATTTTCAAGCACCAGCGCTTTTACTTGCGCAGAGTCTTTGCCAAAGGATTCTTCAACTTTCAATCTGGCACGCTCAAACCACTTATCGGCTTCTTTTTTATCGCCTGCCTGTTTGCAAACGTTTGCAAGCCGAGTTTGAATTTCAGAATAGCAAGGACTGAAACCTCGCTCCAACTGGACAATCTCATCGGTATTTAAATTTTCATCGTAAATTGCCAGCGCTTCTTTAAGAGAGTCAGAGGCTGCCTCAAATTCTGAGCTGGCTAAATAAACATCGGAAAGATTCGCCAGAGTAATAATAGTATCCTGGTATTTCACATAATTGCTTTTCTGTGGGTCAAAATATTTCTTACGCTGGTCGGCAAGAACTCTCAGTACTTTGGCCGCTTTGGCATAGTCTTTGCCAATGGCATCAATTTTTCCAACTGTCGCAAGCCCATCCAAAGATGCTTTGCCCAAGTTATTCATGCACAATGTATTTAACTGGTCAGAAATTATTTTCGCGGATCCGTGGCTTGGATAATGCGACAAGAATTTTGCATAGCCGGACAATATTGTTATCTGGTCAGCTGCTTTTGCCTCACTCAGAGTCGAATACAAGTTGCGCCAGATGCTGTTTGCCTGTTGCAATCTTTTTGTACTTTCAAGGTACTGAGCGACAGTTACACAAGCTAGAATTTCACGATGGTAAAGAGACTTCAGATTGCGTTTAGACATTTCAGTCGCAAACTGAATCGCCTCGCCTCCTTCTTCAAACAAAGCTGCTTTATCGAAGAACTCTAAAGAATACGGAATGCTGATCAGAACTTCAGCGTCGCTTGTGGGCGCGATTGCATGCGGTTGATGTTTAAGCAGATTTTTTAAAGCTGAACCAACAAATAAAAAAGTTCCTCGTGGCTCAACCGCCTGCGCCATTCGAAAATTGTTTGAAAACATATTTGGTCGTTCGAATATATCCACACCAGCCAGTATGATGTTCGAATAAGGGAAAATTCTTTTGTTCTCTAAAGTATCGATTTTAATTTCGTGAACAGTCAATTCTCTGCCGCCGCTAACAAGAAGAGTAATCTTTACGCTTGTGCCTGCGGGTCCTGAAAGCATACTTTGCAATTGACTCAAAGATCGGCCTTTGGTGTAAATGTCGTTAATTTTTAGAACTCTGTCTTCCGCGCCGACAGTAAAACCTGGATCATAACCTGGAACTAGCCTGCCGCATATGCCACCGTCAGATGCTTTAGACAAAATGAATCCAGCATCGGCCAGTGTATTTTGTGATTGAGATTGCGGTTTGTTTTGAGTATCATCTGTTTCACTGCCCGAAGCATTATCCTGGCTGGGCCGAGCCAGTAACACATTACCCACGACTACCAGAGTAATGCTTAATAAAATAGCGACGCTTCTTTTTCTCACAGGAATTCCCCCATGCAAAAAGCTTATATTTTGATTCGAGCAGTAGCAACCGTGAAATCCCTACTTATGCGAAAACTTTTAAATTTAAAATTGAGCTTACAATCAGCGTTTCCAAGTTTATGCAGACAAATCTGTATGCGCTTTTGGAACTTACAAATTCATTCAACAACGTTAGCGTCTACCACCAAACAAAAGCGGTTAACGAGTTGTCTATTTGTAGGCTTTTTGTAGTAAAAGCTTTTAGTTCGCAAGATCCGCGCAAGAAGAGGAATTCTTACTGAGCAGCGCGACATCAAAAATGATACCAAAATCAAACAATTGGTTTTGATATCGAAATTTCAGCTCAATGTTTTCAACCACAGATCCACTTCGACGCACACTCTGATTTTGTAGATTGAAAAAGTGCCTACCAAAAATCTACTTTCCATTCTTCAAAATGGTGACAGAGCTTTAGCGATTTT
>JACCDG011063125.1_pt1 | contig 24640 bp, 3 predicted proteins | sample 7442471 | NCBI WGS metagenome assembly JACCDG01 (sample SAMN15323444, study PRJNA562643) | freshwater metagenome | isolation source: river surface water | place: USA:Blue River Watershed | collected 2017-08-17 | reverse complement strand
TTTCAGCGCTCAATGTGACAGTTTTAGCATTGATGGTCACAGGAGCATTGGCGCGGTCCAAGGTTGGTAATTGATAGTTCGTAGCCACGCCACCAGAACCATCCGTTGCATTAGCCAAAGTGATGGCGTTGATGTACTTATTAGCTGTGGCCACATTGGCGTTATTAGCTGTTGCGCCTGTGTAGGTTAAAGTTTGTGAGCCAACACCTGTTGTTACCGTCACATAGTTGGTCAATGAGGTGTTGCTATCGTATGTTTTTTCAGCGCTCAATGTGACAGTTTTTGCATTGATTGTCACTGGAGCGTTGGCACGATCCAAAGTTGGCAATTGATAGTTAGTTGCAACACCACCATTAGTACCATCGGCCAAGGTGATGGCATTGATGTACTTATTAGCTGTGGCCACATTGGCGTTATTCGATGTTGCGCCTGTGTAGGTCAATGTCTCAGAGCCAACACCTGTTGTCACCGTCACATAGTTGGTCAATGAGGTGTTGCTGTCATAAGTCTTAGTGGCGCTCAACTCAACTGTTTTGCGATTCACCACAAATGACTTTGCATCACCCGCACGGAACGAAACTCCAGGCACACCAGTAAGTGCAAGCGTCGGACTCAAGGTCAGGCTGTAGGTATCGGCATTAAGAGTTGATGTTAAGGCTGTATCAATACTGATAGATCCAGTAATACCCGCAACGTTGACACTCATAAAGCTTGCGCCAGCCGTGAATGTTTGAGCTGTTGTTAATGTTGATAACAATCCTGGAATATAGGATGAGCCGTATGATGAGGCGCTGGTTGAGTACCAGAAACTCAAACCACTGGCTGTGCCATAAGTGCTTGATTGGCCATCAACAATCGTGACATAAATATATGGTGGAGTACCACGGTAAATAACGTTATAACCAGCCGTGGTTGGTTGTGCGGTTAGAGTTGAATAGTAAGTAGCGGTGTTGTTATTGGTCTGTGCTTCTGCATAGGCTTTTAAATCAGCACTTTCTGTTAAGCCACCAGTGTAGAAGTTAGCTGCGCCACCATTTCCGACGGTGAATGTTGGACTACCAACCAATAAGATATTTTTAGTGATGCTGCCTGCAGCCTCATCACTACCTGCAGATAATAATAAGGCTGGTGCTGATGCTGATTTAGAGGTGCTGGTAGTAGCAATATTTTTAGAAATTGTTAAATCACCAGTCGTTCTGACGTTGATTGCGCCACCTGCATTGATGCCGTTATAAGCTGTTCCGCCGGCTGTTATAGAACCAATCTCTAAGTCATCCGTATTAACAATGGTGAGTGCGCCAATGCCTGAGTCAGATGCAATGGTGCGAAGCGCGTTGCTAGTACTTGATAGGCTAATTGCCTTGTTACCAATGAATACCAAGCCATAGTCATTGGCGCCATCAGAAACAGCACCTGTTACTGAAATCGTACCGCCTGTTCCACCGATCGCAGAAGTACTACCCAAAGTGATTGCACCTGCATAAACACCAGTAGTTGAACTAGAGTTGGTCAATGCACCAGAAGTGCTGATACCCATGCCGTTCAAGGTTAGAGCATTGGTGTTGGTTAATGTGATGCCATTAAGATCAAGCACTGCACCATCGGCAACAGTCACAGCACCAGATGAAGCGCCAAATGCTCTAGCACTGCCTGCTTTTAAGATACCTGCATCAATATCAGTACCACCAGTGTAGGTGTTCAATCCAGCAAGTGTCCATGTGCCAGCATCCACTTTAGTGACTGAACCAGTCGAAGTACCAATGATGGAAGTGATCGAACCACCCTGCGCACCGCCGAGAGTTAAATCATAAGCGCCTGTGATCGTGCCAGCATTGCTTAAGGCAATGGTGCCAGTTTCGCCAACAATCAAGGTGTCATCTGCTAATGTGATTAATCCACCAAATGTAGCAGCTGTTGAAGAGTTATTGATTAAGGCGCCACCAGAACTGATGCCATTACCACTGATGGTCAAAGCTTCAGCATTGCTGACGTTTTGACCATTGAGGTCAAGCACAGCACCAGAAGCAACAGTTGTACCAGTTGCTGCAGTACCTAATGCGGTGGCATGACCCAACTTGAGTGTGCCGGCTGAAACAGTGGTTGCACCGGTGTATGAGTTAGCACCATTAAGAACCAAAGTACCTGTACCCTGCTTCGTTAATGTGGTTGCAGAACCTGATGCATCAGAAATAGAGCCTGTAATCGTGCTCGTAGTTGCATTAGAGTTAATAGTTAATGCATTGAGACCACTCACATTACCTGTGACAGAAACAGCACCAGTGCCACCATTGATCGTTAAACCAGGATTGCGTTCATTAACACGAACTTGAAGCTTGAAATCAACTTTGCCGAGACTTGTTGCATTTCCGCCAGTAAAAGTCCAGTCGGTATGGCCATTGGAGTTACCTGCTGTACCAATGTAATTACCCATACCAACGTCAGGCGTTGTCGCTGTGTGGTTATTCCAAGCCAATACTGTCTGCGTAGACCCTGCTGTGATGTTATGAACCTGGAATGAGCCATAAACTCCATTACTGTTATGAGTGTCATTAAAGTCATACTTAGTAGTATCACCAGTTGGTACACCTATCGGAGCACTTGCTTCCGTTCCATAGTTCCATGGCCATAATTCTAGGTACCCAGTAAACCCAGAGCCTACATTCACAGCAGTTGCTGTACCTGAAATACCAGATGTTTGGTTGGACTTCACCACCATGTTTTGCACAATCTTCTGGACAACCAAGTTATTGGATAAGTCTGGTATACGTAAATCAGATGCCGTTAGGTTGTTCGCCCATGGGTCAAAACTAACTTCAACCCAGTAAGGTGTGGTGCCAACTTTTACTTCCATTCTGTAGGTGATCCGTGTAATCGCCCCGCTGAATGATCCAGAATTATTAGCGCTGTAGCTTGTTGCATCGAGTGCCCTAGTGGCTGAAGTGGTCTCATACAACAAGGTGCTCGGAATTTGAATGCCGGTTACAGTACCGCCTATGGTTACACCACCGCTTGAAGAGTTGAGGCTGATTTCATCATTAACACCCACATTGCCACTATATGTTTGGGCACCCGTTGTCCAAACATCAGAGCTAAGGTTGACTGGACCGCTGACAGAGATGCTCGCCAATCGTGTTGCTGAACTACCCACTCGTGATCTAAATCCAACAGTACCTGTATTAGTCACTGTTAATGCAAATGCACCATCAACTGTGCTGCTTAGAGTCAGATCACCCGTTGATTTGATAGTTGAATCAGCTGCTAGGGTGATAGCACCAAGATAAGTTGAAGCTGTTGCGCTTGAGTTAAACAAGGCGCCACTGGTGCTCACACCTGTACCACTGATGGTTAATGCTTCAGCAGTGACTAAGTTATAGCCATTTAAATCCAATGCTGCACCACTCATTACAACTGTACCGCTAGTAGCTGTACCTAATGGAGTATTTGTACCGCTACCTGCCGATCCTAATTTAATAGTACCTGCAGACACAGTAGTCAGACCCGTATAAGCACTCGCGCCAGATAGTAATAAAGTACCCGCACCCGCTTTAGTCAATCCACCAGTTGTAGAAGTCGAAGCACCTGACATAGTCAGTGTAGAAAGAGCGCCAGCAATATCTATTGTGGAGTTGGTTCCAGATATTAGTGTGAAGTTACGATTAGTAGAGGCCGTAGTCCCTGTGTATTTGAGCGTTCCGCCATTAAGCACAAGATTTGCTGCTGCATTGGTGGCCTGACCTAGGTTTCCTGCAACACCACCATCACCAATTGTTGCTACGCTCAGAGTACCTGCACTAATGGTAGTTACACCGGCATAAGTATTGGTGCCAGATAGAGTTAATGTGCCAGAGCCGTCTTTCGTTAATTTTGCTTGAGATATTGCGCCCGTAATCGAGCTTGCTGCTGAGTTATTGATGTATAGAGGCGCGTTACTTCCCCATAGATTAATAGATGTTGCTGTAATCTGTGCTCCAGTGAATGCCGTATTACCAACATTCTTAGTTGCACCCATCGCGCCATTCACGGTGACATTACCAGCACCCGCATTGATGTCTAGACCGCTAGCATTAGCCATGAAAACAGTATTTGCAGCTGAAACTGTGAAGTTACTTGTTCCCCAAGATTCGTCAGTCCTAGCTGAATCAAGAGTAGAAGTTAAGCTAATTGTTTGATCGCTGCTTGATGAAGGCGCTGCAATTGTAATAAGGTATTTTTGATCATTATATGAGGCATTGCTGACATTTGGAGAAGCAATACCTTGTGAAGTAATTGTTGTAGTAAAGTTTCCTGTTGTTTGTGAGGCATCACTGAGCATGTTATTTGCTTCAGGTGTTTGACAGCATCTGAATTGACCCCTGAAAATTCGGCTTCCAATTGTTATATCAAAGTATTCGCTATCCCAAGAATCTAGGCGATAAAAATTAAAAGTGATAGTTCTTGCAGCTCCACCCAAGTTGAATGTGCGGGTTATCGGCCCAACAGTGTATAAACCCAGGATTGTTCCCCAGGCCGTACTTGCATTAGTAGAAGCACTACTCCATCCATCTGTTGTTGTAACGATATCGGCAAACAAATCTGCTTGGCGCAAATAAGATGATGCTGAATCAATAGTGGATGAAAAACTGACATTACCTCCACCAGTATTAATTGTGATATCTGCAGCATCAGCCGCTAACAAAACAGGGCCAGTAAATGTCACGGCACCACCCGTACCAGACGCTGCCGTTGTATTAATTGTGAAAGAATTCTGTTGAAGCGCAATAGTTGGAGCGGTCATTGCCACAGCACCACCTCGTGTGGTGATATTGTTTTCAATACCGATATAACCAGTAGAAGCACCAGCAGTTAACTGAACGCCCAAAGCTCCATCAGATGAAGCGATGGTGCTATTGATAAAAATGTCATCTCCAGCAGTTAAAGACAATGTACCAGCAGTAGACCCAGAATAACCTATCGCTGAATTTGCAACAATATCGCCGGTCACATTGATTGTGATGTTGCCAGTTGCACTCAAACCATTGACTGCGCTTGCAGTGCCAATCAATAAATTGTCGCTCTTGAGAGTTAACGAACCAACTTGGCCTGCAAACGTTGAAATCACATTGCTTGCATTATTCAATGTGTAATTACCGCCACCAGTTAATAGCAAAGTGTTGGTTGAGCTGCCGCCTGTAACTGTGCCAGAAATCGTGATGCCACTTGCCGTGTTAAAGATAGTTGCTGATGAAATTACGATGTTGCCTGCGTAACTTGCAGCAGTCTCTGAACTATTGATCAATGCACCACCAGAGCTAATACCTGTGCCAGTGATTGATAAAGCTTCTGCGTTAGCGATGGTCTGACCACCTAAATCAAGAACAGCACCTGATGATATGGTTGTTCCATTAGCCACGGTACCCAGGGCGCTAGGGTCACCAAGTCTTAAGGTGCCGCTTGTTACAGTAGTCGTTCCCGTGTAAGTGTTTGCGCCTGATAAAACCACAACACCTGTTTGATTTGCAGCATTGATAGTTAAGCCAAATCCGCCAGTGACAATACCATTCACAGTCAGCGTATTGGATGAGGTTGCCGCCAATCCACTTGCAGCACTCAAAGTTATTCCGCGTTTAGCATCCAAACTAGCTGATCCAACAGACTGAAGTACACCACCACTTAAGATGATTGAGTTAGCAACTGATGAAACAGGTACTGCACCCAAACTACCATCCGAACCAATAGATAAGATACCGGCCGAGATCGTCGTTCCACCTGAATAGGTGTTATTTCCTGATAGAACCACAGAACCTGCACCAGATTTAGTAATCGCGCCGGCCCCTGAAATAACACCTGTGCTAAACGTTGCAGTACCACTCGCGTCAGAAGTCAAAGTAACCGCTTTATCAAGCGTGATATTGCCAGTGAAGCTTGCACTGTTGGCACCAGTGCCACCAATAGTGATTGTTCCTGTATTACCTGCTTGAACAGTAATAGGTCTTGCAACCGCGAATGCGCCATTCGTAATCAAGCTTGCGTTGCTGGAGCCAGATGTATTACCTAAGAGAACGGCACTTGATGCATTACCTAAGGCACCACTTGATCCAGATGGAGCTGCTGCACCAACGACCAATGTACCTTCATTGATGGTTGTTGAGCCGCCATAAGTGTTATTACCTGATAGAACTACTGAACCTGCACCAGATTTAGTAATCGCTCCAGCCCCTGAAATAACACCGGTACTAAACGTTGCAGTACCACTAGCGTCTGCAGTTAAAGTAACCGCTTTATCAAGCGTGATATTCCCAGTAAAGCTTGCACTGTTGGCACCAGTGCCACCAATAGTGATTGTTCCTGTATTACCTGCTTGAACAGTAATAGGTCTTGCAACCGTGAATGCGCCATTCGTAATCAAGCTTGCATTGCTGGAGCCAGATGTATTACCCAAAAGAACTGCGCTAGAAGCATTACCTAAAGCACCACTTGATCCAGATGGAGCTGCTGCACCAAGGACCAATGTACCTTCATTGATGGTTGTTGAACCACCATAAGTGTTATTGCCTGATAGAACTGCTGAACCTGCACCAGATTTAGTAATTGCGCCGGCCCCTGAAATAACACCTGTGCTAAACGTTGCAGTACCACTCGCGTCTGCAGTCAAAGTAACAGCTTTATCAAGCGTGATATTGCCAGTGAAGCTTGCACTGTTGGCACCAGTGCCACCAATAGTGATTGTTCCTGTATTACCTGCTTGAACAGTAATAGCTCTTGCAACTGCGAATGCACCATTCGTAATCAAGCTTGCATTGCTGGAGCCAGATGTATTGCCTAATAGAACTGCGCTAGAAGCATTACCTAAGGCACCACTTGATCCAGATGGCGCAGCTCTACCAACTATTAATGCACCTTCATGAATGGTTGTTGTACCAGTGTAACTATTATTTGCAGTTAGAACTAAGTTGCCGTCACCAGATTTTGTAATACCACGACTCGTTCCTGAAATAATGCCTGAAAGAGTCAGCTGTGTTCCTGCAACCCTAATCGTACTATTTGCACCAAGGGCAATTGTTCCACTCAGGCTTGATGTTCCAGTGCTAGTAGCAATCGTACCGCCATTAACTGTTAACGACTCAGTGCCCACAGTGATATTTTGCAAATCAAGGACTGCGCCACTTGCCACTGTTACACCGCCAGCCGTGGTACCTAACCCTGTAGCGTTTGTGACAGCAAGCGTACCTGCATTGACAGTAATTGCACCAGTATTAGTGTTAGCACCTGATACTGTCATCGTACCAGCACCAGCTTTTATAAAGCCCATAGGATAGGATGCATTAGCATCAGTCATTGCAGCGCTTACTAATAAATCATTGGTGGCAACACCATCAGCAATCGTGAATGTGCTGGCACCATGATCAGCTCGCAAGTTTATTCGACCTGCAATCAGCGCCTCAGCTGAAGGATTAGTTACATTGACAGTAACACCGCCCCATTCCCAATAAGAGGTTGCACTACTAGAACTAGTTCCACCGTTAGTTCTTAAAGTCCCGCCACCGTCAAAATTTACAGTTGCATTCCACAAATGCTGAGCACCACCAACAACATCAACCAATCCACCGTTGATATTGAGCGTGTTAACTCTAATACTGTTCCAACCAAGGGCTGTCGAATTACCTTTTAGCTGAACTATGCCATTAGCATTAACAGTCAAGGTGCCATTTAATTGTCCGTGACCATCAGCGCCTGGATCCTGCAATATCAAAGTACCAGCATTGACAGTAGTACCTCCTGTTGCACGGTGAACATTGGTCAGCGTTAATACTCCAGCACCCTCTTTTGTGATGCTGCCAGTACCAGAACTGTAATTTGCGACCGTGAAATCGTTACTACGATTGAAAATGAGGCTGCCATTATTGGTTATATTGCCACTACCCAGCGCCCCTGTGGTTGAACCAGAACCAATTTGCAGCGTACCAGCTGAAATCGTAGTTGTTCCACCGTAAGTATTGGCACCAGTAAAGATCACTGTGCCCGTATTTGTTGTTGGGCTATTGATAGTCAAATTTGCTGAACTACTAATAATTCCACCAAGAGTGAACGTGTAACCCGATGGCGCATTGATTGTCGCAGCCCCACTCATCACAATAGGATTGCTCAAAGTCAAAGTACTGACATTTGATAGAAGTATTGAATTGGTGCCTAACGTGATTGGAGTTGTAGAGGCACCTAAAGCTACGGCGTTACTTACTTTTAACGTTCCACTATTTAACGCAATGCTGGTGCTGATTGTGTTAGCTTGATCAAGATCGAATACACCACCTGTACCTGCTAAGGTCAAGGTAGAAACACTGATTGGTTTGGTTTGTGTCAGCGTTGCCGTGCTAGTAACTGTTAAGCCACTACCAGTGAAACCATTCACACTTCCATAACTACCAATTTCAAGATTTGAAGTTGTCGCAATATTCAAGCTTCCGCTACCAATATCAGCAGCAAATGCTTTAATTGAATTACTTGTGTTGTTGAGGGTATAGCTTTGATTATTAGCAAGCAAGGCAATACCATAGGCTGTAATGGCGCCTGTGATAGATGGAGCTTTTGCGTTAATTAAAACGTAACCAGTTGAGGTGTTAGCTGTTACCGCACCAGTCCAATTAAGGCCTTTGCTTGCAGCAAAGGCTGGGTTAGCAGAATCTGCAATAGCAAATAATGGTGCCGGGCTGCCACCTGACAAGTTGCTAACAGCATTTGCAAGCGTAGTCACGGTATCAAGCTTTGCACCTTGGAAAGTCACGGAGCCATTACTTGCGGAAGCATTTATTGCATTTGAGTAGATACCGTAATCGGTAGTCGTCGCGCTAGATGTATATCCAGAAAAAATTACATTACCGTTACTCGATGAAATAGAGCCTATACCTAGGTAAATACCATGGCCAGCAGTTGCATAGCCAATGATATTCACATCAGTTTTAGCAGAAACTGAACCACCCCAATTATCTTGGTAAAAAGCATAATTCTGGCCTGCTGCAGAAATAGTTACCGAACCCAAAGTTGCTGTAATAGGGAGACGGATCACAGAACCACCATATGAAGCGGCATTACTTAAGCCGCTCATCACAATATTTCCTCTCTCAGCAATAATTCCGCCACCCGAGCTATTTGCAAAAGTTAAATAAAGGCCTATACCTTGAGCAGATACACCTTTAAGCGTTAGGTTATTAAACGCTTGTAAAGTCACACCACCGCTATACAGGGTAATTCCGCTAGAGATACATGCCCAGTTCGTGCAATCCCCCCCAACACTGCGTGTTGCGTATCCTGTCATGCTTAAACTACCACCAAAGCTTCTGACCACTTGTGCACCACCCCAAAGAATCACGCCGTGACCTTGTTGATTAGTTGTATTTAAGCCTGCAGCCGCTCCATTGGCAAAAATATCAATATCACCGTAAGCAATGATCTTGGTGTTATTTCCATCAAGTCTTAAGGCTGCGCCACCAATATCATTTGCTCTTGAGCTTGAGTTAATCGTGATACCTCCACCAGCAGTTGGCGTTGTAGTGTCATTACCTGCAACCAAACCACCATCAAGGAAGTAAATACCATGACCTAGCGCTGATGTAGCTGTGATGTTGATATTTCCAGCAGTCGATTGAAGTAAACGTCTATCTTTAAAGTACATTGACCATTGGGATGCACCAGAAGTAGTAGCATTTAAATTGAGATTGCCAACTGATTTGATAGTACCTGAGCCATAGATATATAGACTTTCGATAGCTGATGAACCCGTTAAGGACATTGCTCCAAAAGAAATAAGAGATCCGCCTGGCATTTGAATACCATAAGAACTGCCCCCTGTGGCATTAATCGTTAATGTTCCACCTGCAGTAGGCGTGGCAGTTGGCGTTAATACATTACTACTTGCATAGATACCACCTGAACTTTCGGAATAAAAGCCACCACTTGTTCCATTAGAGGTAATCGCAATATTGCCACCGGTAGACTGAATCAACGAGTTACTGTACATAGTAAGACCCCATGTACCCTGAGTGGCGCTAATCGTGATATCTGAGGCAGACTGAATCCTTGCCCCAGTGCCGATCATACGAAGTGTTTCTTGACCACTGCCAGTAGTTGTAATTGCTATGGCACCATGAGCAAGAATAACTCCAGTATTCAGATGAATACCGTAGGAAGTATTCCCCGTTGAATTAATGGTAATGCTACCGCCACTTGTTGGTGTTGATGCGTGATTACCTGCGATAAGACTACTAGTAAGTTCAAATCCACCAGTTCCAACAGCAGTTACTGAAATATTGCCAGAGTTACTTCGAATGGTTTTATTTGCAATCACCACACCCCAGTTACGACTAGCATTTTGACCGGTGATAGAAATATCTCCACCGACCGTGAAATTGCCAGCGCCATAAATCCACACACCATAGTGGGCGCTACCACCAGTACCATTAATTGTTAAGGCACCATCAGAAGTAATCGACATCGTTCCAGATGTGTACTGCTCTAATCGCACGCCATTATATGAACTAGCGGAATTCGTTGTTCCTGTAATTGAAATCAATCCAGTACCAGCCACCAAATTACTATTGGTAATACGAACAGCATTGTGGCCACCAGTTGCAATCCCGTTAATCGTGATGGTTCCAGTGCCAGAAGTCGCTAATACATCACCACTACTGTGAATACGAATACCATCACCATTACTGCTAGCAGTGGTATTGCCTAAACCATTCATCAAAATATTTCCACCGCCAGCATTTACAGATCCACCTGTATCTATCCAAACACCAACACCAGTCGTGTTGCCATTAGCGTTACCTGCAATACATGAATAAGATGCTGCACAGGTTGATGAAGCATCACCCGTACCACCACGCATCGTTGCATTAGCACCAAATGTGCTCATCGCTGCCGAAACTTTAACGCCACCCGCGCCAGTCTTATCAACATCTGAATAAAGATTAATTTCAAGCGATTTACCTGATGAACCGGATATAGAACTATTGATATACACATCGCGAGAAGCCATTAACGTCAGAACATTGGCATTGGTGTTATTTGTAATAGCACCAGAGACGGTGATGTCTTTATCAGCAGAAACGGTTTGCAATGTGCTTGCACCAGTCAAAGCACTTGCATTAACAGTAAGCGCTGCTGTTGTTTTAAGGGTTAACGTACTATTAGTAATGGTGACAGATGCAATGTTATTGCTTGTATTTTCAGCGGTAACAGCAGCGCCATTCACAACGCTAACCGTAAAGGTACTGGCTGAAATTGCACCATTCATGGTAATTGCACCTGAACCGCCAATTGAAGCGTTAGCACCAATTGTGACTGCACCGCTTGCAGTAGCCGCATCACCTGAGTTAATTAATGCGCCGTTATTGCCAACACCAGCACCACTCAAGTTAAGGGCATTGGCGACATTAAAACCGTTTAGATCAAGTGTGAAACCTGAGCCAACGGTGACTGTTCCTGAACCAAAAGGACCATTAGTAATTGAGCCCGCAGCACCAGTCGATGAAACCCCTGCTCTTAATGTGCCGCCTGACACAGTTGTGCCACCATCATAAGTATTAGCTCCTGATAACACCAAAGTGCCAGCGCCCGCCTTGGTCAGTACAAATGAGCCTGCACCATCAGTGAGAATGCCGCCATAAGTTAATGTGTCATTTGTATCAACACTGATTGTGCTCGAGGCTGTCAGGCTGATGCCTCGATTACTGTTCAAAGTAAAGTTATCTGTGGCTAATAAAGTACCACCGTTAAGAACTAACGAACCGGCAGTAGCTGAGCCAGGTGCAGTGCCTAATTTAGCGTCCGCACCAATAGATAAGGTGCCGGCAGTAATGGTGGTTACACCGGTATAGGTGTTGTCGCCCGTGAGCGTGGCCACCCCTGCACCAGCCTTAGTTAAAGTACCAGTACCACCAATGTTATTGGCGACAGTAAAGTTATTTGAACGCTGCAATACTAAAGCAGCATTGTTAGTTACCGTGCCAGAACCTAGGCTACCAGTAGTACTTGTGCCAGCAGTATTACCTACGCTGAGAATACCGCCAGTAATTGTCGTGTTGACGTAAGCATTGGCGCCGCTTAATGCAATCGTGCCGCCCGTTGCATCCACATTGAGGTGACCTGTTCCTGTAATACTTCCGCTGAGCACCGGTGCGATGGCACTCAGTGCAAGCGTACCGCTACTTGTAAAGGTATGCACCGTATAGCCCGCAGCAAGTCCAGCGCCAGCCGAAGGACTGCCACCCGTACCCGCAGAAGCGCCGAGATAACGGGCAATCACAACGCCAGCACTACCAGCACCACCAGCAAAGCTGCCCCCATAACCAGCGCTACCACCACCACCGCCACCACTTCCCCTATTTGCAGCAGCAGCTGCGCCAGTAGCTTTATACCCCCCACCATTTCCTCCAACACCGGCTACAGCAGTCCCACCAGTTACACCGCCACCGCCACCGCCAGCCGCGTACCATAGCATTTGTCCAGAAATGCCAGACATTAATGCCAAGCCACCCTCGCCACCAGTTGTTCCAGTTGTTCCAGGGCTACCGCCAACACCGCCAGCACCGCCACCGCCACCGCCAGCGCGATCAACGTTATAAGCATAAATGGCTCCAGCACCGCCATTGTTTCCTTGACCTGAGGTCCCTGTTCCTGCAGGGCTTTCAGAACCTTCGCCCCATGTACCAGCGCCACCGCCAGAACCACCATTACCAGGTGATACTTGCCAGTGACCACCTCGGCCGCCGCCATTGGCAGTCAGTCCAAAAGCACTGCTATTTCCACCCGGAGATGCAACAACAGCATATTGCGTAGCAGCAGAACCGCCAAGACCTACCACTATCGATTCTGAACTAGTGGTTAGAGAAGTGCTGCCAGCCAAATACCCGCCCGCACCACCACCACCACCGGCAGCAGTCCTGTCAAAACCTGCACCACCGCCACCGCCACCGCCCACGATCAAATATTCCACCGCGGTATCAAGATCTACTGTAATGGAACCAGTTAAGGCAATATTATTAGCAATAGTGGTAACGCCTCGGCCTAGCAGCAAGGTGGTGGCATCGGCCATTGCGATAGCGCCACTGCCAGCTGCAGTGTTGTTATATAGCCCAAAGGTTCCGGCTGTAACTGTGGTGCTGCCATAGGTATTCGCACCAGTCAATGCAACCGTACCGGTTTGACCTGCGCCATTGATGGTTAGAGCGAAATTACCTGCCACTACACCCGATTGAATCAAGCGCGCACCGCTGGTTGCGGCTAAGCCACTCGCAGCTGTTAAGGTCATACCTCGATTATTGTGGAGCGTTAAATCTGCCGTAGCCTGTAACACACCACCACTTAATGTAATAGCATTTGCGGATGTTGTGCCAGGTGCAGCGCCCAAGTTATTGTCGGCACTAATCGACAAAACACCGCCGGAGATAATTGTTCTACCTGTGTATGTATTAGTGCCAGACAATGTCAAAGTACCAGCACCATTCTTAGTGAGTGAATAACCTGAACCTGTAATGGTGTGACCTAAAGCAATATTACCCGCACCATTAAAGGTTAGATTTCCACCAATCACTGGCGCTTGTGCGCTGTTATTTAAATTCCAAGTAACACCAGCAGTTGGGCTCTCAAAGCTTGCGCCTGAGCTACCTACCGTGAAAGATCTCCAAGACCCTCCAGTAATTCCTGAATAACGAACAGTGCCTCCATTGATGACTAAGTTACCTGGATCAAAACGTAAATTACCTAAGCTTCTACCCCAATCCCAGTCATGAACATCTAAGACTGCTCCAGAGTTAACATTCAAAGCGATAGTAATGTCGGTTTGGTAAATTTTTCCTGTTGAACTTATTTTCAATGTGCCACCATTAACATTGGTGACACCGCTATAGTCACTCAGTCCAGAGAGTGTTTGAGTACCCGAACCTGCTTTGGTTAGACTCAAAACTGCCTGAGCATTTGCAAGAACACCGCTAAAGGTAGCTGAACCATCGCCATTCCCCAAAGATAAAGTCAACACACCGGCGCCTTGAGCTAATACTCTACCGTTACCACTCAAAGCACCAATCTTCATCACTGTGTTGGTTAGGTTATAAATATTTAAATAAGTATTTGCACCATCCAGAAAGATCGGTGAAGTTGCATTGATGCCAGTGCTTTCAAGCCAGAAGTTGCCGTAGTTTGTCACTGTCACTTGACCAGAGATTGTCGTATTCCCCTCAAGAACTAAACGATTGTTAAATGCACCTCTTCCGCTAGTCGTTCCACTCACAGCCCATGTGCCAGAACCAGAAGCGCCGTTAATGAAGGTTCCGCCACCAATGCTTCCTCCCATAGAACCATCAAAACTAACGTTCGCATTGTTAACCATGCCACCAATCAATCTGATTTCACCATCTCCTGATGGTGCAAGATTAAGCGTTCCAGAGCTCACTGTTGTGAGTCCCGTATAAGTGTTTCCGCCAGTCAGTGTTAATGTCCCAGTGCCCTGCTTGGTGAGGGTTGTGCCTGTTCCAGAAATAACACCACTCAATGAACTAGACGCATTGTTCGTGTTGACGGTGAGACTTGCTAAACCAGAGATATTTCCTGAGCCAGTGATTGCTCCAGATGTTGAAGTTAAAGATAAACTTCTACCGCCTGTTGTAAATCCTGAGTTAGATGAGAGACCAGTTTCCCTTAGATTATTAATCTCAAAAGATTCATTATCAATAGGCTCATTTAGATTATTCCATGTTCTTATGAAACCATTTTGTGCGGCTCTAAAGGTAATGTCGACATAAACATCAGTAAAGGAAGAGTGGTGGCCATAATGACCTACAGGACCAACTGTGTATACCGTGCCAGCAGAGGCACCAGTATCGTATAGCTTTGGATCACTACAACAATTGGCCGATGTCCAAAAAATAAAATATGAATTTTCTCTTGCAGTGCTATTGGTACTGAAAAGAACCTCACCTCGTTCGGCGTCCCAAGAGTCCATAATCCAAAGACGGAACGAGTACTCACGTCCAGCAACAATGTTGTTGTAGTAATATCTTTCACCATAATTACTACGACCACCCCACTCCATCAGCAGAGTAGGTGCTGTAATGCCATATTGAGTATTTGTGATCGAAACAGAACCAGATCCAAGGCTGAGTGACCCAGAACCTGTATCGAAACTGACCGTGCCGGTTCCTGAATGTCTTAGCAGAACGATATTGGTTGAATTGAAACTGAGATTGCCACCAGCTGTTGTTATGGATTGATTACCACTAGTTTTCTGGAAGTGAACATCATTCGCACCGAATGAAATAGATCCACCGTTAGTAGAGATATCTCCGTTCAAATAAACTTGATCTCCACTTGCATTAAAGTTGACGCTCAATCGACCTGAGCCAGTTGCAGAAATATTGCCCTGAATATAAATGTCTGCATCAGCGGTTAAGGTGAGAGTTCTATCATTTGATCCGCCATAAGAAAAATTCGCCATGAAAACAATGTGGCCATAACCATAACTCTCAGTATTTACACCGCCATTAGATGTGTTTCCTGTAGAGATGGTGATATCACCATTATTGTTCAAGTTAGTAGCAATAGTGGATAGCTCTCCAGAATCCAAGAAAAAGTCATATGGATCTAGTAACCAGAGGCCGCCACTACCATCAGCTGCGAGCGTATTGATTCTCACACCAGAGAAAATTAATCTAGCTCCAGATGTTTCAACTTTTCCTCCCCGACCACTTACGCTTCCACCCATTGCAAGAATGGTTCCCTTTGCATCTGTGATGGAATCTAGCTTTGTGACATCACTCCATAAAACGACCACACCACCGTCACCATTGATCTTGGCGCTGGCATCGATCACTGCGTCAGCATTCATGGTGACTGTGGTTGATTGATGAATGTCTCGATTTGGGAAGACTCTGATGTCTTGGTTGTTGCCACCCTGCCAATCACCACCCACCAATACAGATCCGCCACCTGAGTTACCGGTGACATCGATGAATGTGTTGCTATCTAGAAGAATGTGATCTGCGGTTAAGAGAACTGTTCCGCCAACAGTGGCACCAGTCGCTTGGATGGTGCTGTTAATTGTGAGGTTGCCTGAGTTAGAAGAAATCTCAACCGTGCCTCCGCGACCATTACTGCCATTTGTTTGAATAACAGAATTATCAAAAACAATGTTTTGATATTGAGAGTTCAAATAGATTTGACCACCTTGCTCACCATTTGCTTTTAATGTTGAGTTATTAATCAGCAAGTCATTTTGTGCATCAATCTTGATTTGATTGATATCTTGATTATTTAAGTTATTAGTCGCTGAAACATCAATATTCGTATTATCTAATGTCACAGAAATAGAAAACGGCAATGTACCATTATCTGCATCATTGCCGATTAAGATTATGCCACCTTGATTTAATCCTTTTGCCTCGATATTAGAATCAGAGATCAAAGTATTATTAGTGGCGGATATTCCAATAGAACCACCCCGGCCATTTGAACCGTTGGTTTGGATTAATGCATTTTGTAGGATTAAGTCACCAGAGTTGGTGAATATTTGAATGGTGCCGCCATTATTACCATTGGATTGGATAATAGCGTTATTGATGTGAATATCATCAGCTTGTGAGATATTAATCTCTCCACCCCGACCATTACCACCATTTGTTTGAATTAATCCTTCAATCGTGATAATGCCAGTGCCATTGGCACTTAATATAATAGTGCCAGCATTAATATCACCATTAGCTTCTAACTTACCAGTCGATGCCAAAGTTAACTCATCCGCTGTGATGCGGATAGTTCCAACTGTGGCACTGTTACTTGTAACGCCATTAACCGTAACCTGGGCCCTGGAGTTAACCGTGATGGCGCCATGGAAGTTAAAAATGTTAGCCAAGATGTTAACCAATGGGTTAGCTCCTGCCCCAATGATGCTACCGTAACCTGTTACTGAGTTAACTGCTGTGATCGTAACTTTGTTAACTTCTATCTTGCTATTTTGGGCAAGGTTAACGTTTTGTGCCTGGATCACTACTTCTAAGATTGAATCCGCTGCCTGATTGATGACACCATAGTTATAGAAGGTGCCATCTGCCAAGAAAGTTAAGACTGTTTTGACGCCACCCGTTTTACTGATGGTTACGCCTTGGTCAATCGTGAGGTTACCGCTGCCGTTTTGGGCACAGCTACCCCATGAACAGACGTTGCCCTGCACCTGAACTGTGACGTTGTTGTTCTGCAAGGCATCGCTGATTACTTGAGCAAATCCTGTGGTTATTAGGAGATCCATTGGATCCAATAGCCAAGTACCGGCTTTACCTAGGATGTTTCTGGCTGAGGTATCAACTTTGGTCTTGCTGCTGATCTCTAGTACTTCCTTAGAGCTGGTGTCAATGAAGCCGCCGTTACCACTGGTCTTACCGCCTTTAGCTTCAAGGACACCTGAGACCTGGGTCTTCTTTTCTGAGAGGACGATGATCTGGCCGCCATTGCCCTGCTCTTTGGCACTGGCCTTGATCTTGCTGCTATCAGCCAAAGCAATGTTGTTGCCTTTGATGTTGATCTGACCGCCGTTACCTGTATTGCCTGTGGCATTAGCGATGATGGCACCTAGGTTCTGAACGGTATCAGCCAAGATCTCAATCACGCCGCCGTTGTTGACCATAGAGCTGGTGCTGATGCGGCCGCTGTTCTTGATGACCGAGCCCATCAGTTGGGCCGCTGAGTTAGCAGCAATCACCACCAAGCCACCCTCTACTTGAACCACGCGCTTGTTCTCAATCAATGATTTGTAGGCAGAAGCGTCTACTTTGACCGTCATGAGCTGATCGCCACGGAAGTCCAAGGTCACTTGGCTACCACTGGCCAGGGCAACTACGTTAGCTGCACCGCCCTTGGCCAGGATGTAGCCCTCGTTGCGAACTTCTGGCGCCAATAAGGCGATATAGCCTTTGGGGTCTTTGGTTTGAATCTTGCCGTGGTTGACCACAGCGCCTGTGCCATTACCTTTGAAGGTGCTCTTGCCGTCCATGAAGTCTTTGTCGTTGATGTCCATGGTGGTGGCCACGATAGAACCCACGTCAATCTGAGCTGATGTACCAAAGCTAACACCCTTGGAGTTAGAGATCACCACCTGTCCGTTGGACTTAAGCATGCCATCAATCTGAGTGGCGCTCACCGAATTAACACGGTGATGAATCACAGCTTGAGCATTGGGTTGAACAATTTCAACCTTGGCATTTTTACCGATATTGAAACTATCCCAATTGACCACAGCACGCTGTGAGGCCTGGACCACGTTCATGGTATTGCCCGTGTGATTGATGATGGCCTGTCCTGCAACTACTCGACCACCTGTCGGGAGTGCATCAGCTGCAGACTGGGCAAAGGCCCCGCCAGCAAGCGACATCAATACGAGGGAGATCCATGGGGCTTTTATCATCAAAACACCCACTGCACGTTAGCCCAAATATAGGCAGACTTTGAAAGACCATCGCTGTTCACACCTTTTCCGCTATAGGCTAGCAAAGGATTGTGGCCCAACTTCCAATTGATGGTGGTGCTCCAGATGATGTCGTCACCAGCACGCTTGAGACCAACACCAGCGCTGCGCAAGCTATAGCTATTGTTTGCGCCGACAGCGTCCTCGTAGAGGGTCTTGTTACGGTACTGCTGAACAAAGCCAATGTCATAGAAAGCAGATGCAATGATCTTGTCTTCGAGGGCCTGCTGTAACTCAATGTTCAGCATCGCGCCTTGAGAACCGCCAGCTTGCGAACCTGGGTAGCCTTTAACTCCATTGGGGCCACCCAAAAAGAATTTTTCAGCCGAATCAAGATCCACAGAAGACATCTGACCAGAGACGTTGATGTTAAGGATCGTTTTATCGGGAACTACCTGATGAGCTCTGGATAAGCTGGCATTGAATTTTGTAAAGGTGGTTGGCGTCGTTGTGCCATAAGCACTGGTTGGCGCCTCAGTTTGTAGTTTTTTGGTTTCTGAACCGAAAGTGATATGGCCCTTGGTCATCGATACAGAACCTTGAGTCACGCCACCACCCAACCATTGATCGTACTGATTGGCGTTGTAGCCAAAGACCATGTTTTCAATTCTGTAATCGCTGGATACGTCCCCGGTGCTGGCTTGCTTGTTCAGATACATCTTACGATCTAAACCAGCTGTCACATTGCTGTTGGCAGCGGCAGAACGAAGCGTTGGGTAACTCAAATTCGCACCAACAGTTTTGGCACGGCCAAAGCCAGCATTACCGTTGCGTGGATAGGCGAATTTATTGACGTTCGAATAATCCAAGTAGCTACCAGAAACACCAGCCCTCAAGCCATCAGAGTTAACTGGTAGCGAGTAACTGGCCAAAGAATAATCAGAGCCATCGGACTTGATGTTGCTGGCTGCAAGCTGATCACCATTGCCTGTCAAGCCGTCAAATATCAGGTTCAAAACGCGTTGACCAGTGCCTGTAGCACGGCTACCTTGGTTATTCCATTCAACGCGACCTCTCACTGGTTTTGTGTCAGCCAATGAAAGGTTGATATCCACTTCACCCTCGTTCTTACCAGGCTGTAGTTGGCTTGCTACAGCAATGCCTGGAGTTTCATTGAGGATATAGATGGAGCGTTCAATGTTGCGGGTTTGAACGATCTCTGAAAGTCTGTTGGCATCAGTCACATAACGACGAGCCCTGTCTTCACCAAAGCGTGATGGTCCATTGGGCATGTCCACATTGACCGCGCCAAGCTTGGCTTCTAGGACCTTGAGGATGACGATGCCATCAGTGATGCGCTGAGGTGGTACAGAAACTTGAGCCAAGAGCCCTTGGCTTTGATACAAGGCTGCGACTAAGTCAGCGGCCTTTTGAAGCTCTTCAAAGGCAACGGTCTTACCAAGCCAAGGCTTCAGAGTTTCTTTGATGAGTTCTTCAGACAAGGTCTTATTGCCATCAATACGAAAACCCTTGATGGTTACCTTCACCTCACTGGGCTTAGCTTCTTTGGGCTTGGCCGGAGCCTTAGGAGCTGAAGGCGTGGGTAAGGGTTGTAAATTAGGTACTTGCTTTTGCAAATCTTGCTGCAAAGCTCCAGCACCTGGGGTGTATTGCTCTATTGATCGTTGAGAAGGATTAGGAGGCTGGACCCCATGCGCGAGTGTAGTCATGGCTGCAAAGCCAATAGCTACAAGGGGCATAAGGGAACGAAATCTCATTTTTTCTCTGTTTTTTGCAAAAAATGTTCTGAAAAGTTCTCCAGAACGGGCGCGCGCATGCAATTTTAGAGGAAACGAACACCTTTAGCAAAGACAAAATCTTCTAAGTTATTGAATTAATTGGATTTCCTACAAAAACCTACATATGAATGTAGGACTTTTTTCTCCCTACAAACCTATGAAATACATCATCAAGGAAGGTTAACCAACTAATTTCCCCTGATAGCAAAGGAAAAACAACCAGGTTAAGAAACAAAAAAGCCACCCGAAGGTGGCTGTAAATTTACTTTTTCGTAACTTTTTAAAAGTTAACTCTTGGTAAAGAGATCTGGGCTATCATTTTCAGTTGGTAAAGTTTGGTGAACTTCTTTACTTTCTTGAGCTGGAACTGTCTTAGAGATTAACTTTTTAAGGTCTTCTGGTTTTTTCATACCTAACTTTCCAGTCATTCTTGAACGATGAACCTTAACACTGGCTTCTGAAGAGTTAAGAATGGTAGCGATCTCGCCATTCTTCTTACCGTCTGCTGCCAAGAAGAAAACCTCACGCTCTTTATCAGTTAACTTTTCTAATAAGGCCAGCTTTTCTGATTCAGTTAATAAATCCGGGTTAACAGAAACAGTTTCAGCAGTATCGGCTTTCTTATTTATAGACTTTTCTTTAACTGGCTTATCTTCTTTATTAAAGAAGGATGGTTTTTCAGCAGCTTCCTTGGCTGGTGATTTATCGGCCATGGCAGGTCTTACTAATCCATCCTTAATTAAGAGGTCTTCAGAGATTTGAAGTGACCAAGCAATATTTGCAACTAATGTTGCACCTAGATTAATCAGACTTGTCCAGTAAATTACTTCTGAAGTCACAATGATATAGTCACTACCTTTGGCCGCTAATGCACCCAAAGTTAATAAAGCCATGAACACACCCTGAACCCAAAAGACACCACTGATTAAATAGATGTATTTACTTCTAGTTTTGAGTGCTTGAACACCTGCAAACCACCCACTATATATAAGTGTTGCAGAAACTGGCGCTAAAAGAATGGCTTCAAGGCTTCCCAGTGGAGCTTCGAATAATCTGCTGAAATGGAATAAAGTAGCAGTTAAGGCTACGCCACCAACGCATATTAACGATGCTTTTTTAGGTAATGCGTATCCAGACCATATGCCTAAAGAGCTTAATGTCACCAAACTACCCAGTAATACTGCGATTGGGCCTGCTACCCAGGTATGAGGTAATGGATCCGCGATATTAAGGAGAGTTACGATGTAACCAAGGCCCACAAGTAGGTAACCAGCCGCCCATAGGTAAGCTGAAAAGCCTTTTTTTCTGAATAGAATCAACTGTGTAACAGCGAAAGCAATGGCTATAAAGCCTGTTAAGTAGATGGTTGTGACGTTATCTAGAGGTAGCATGATTAACCTTAACCTTTTTTGTTAATTTAAAGAACTGTGAAATTTACCTTAATTAACTTAATTGGTAAATGTTTTCTTTGGTTAATTTCACTATGTTTTGTGGCGTTTTGAGGCTTTTATTCTGACCTCGAGGCTGATTGCTTGGGTTTTATTGCCCTCTTTTCCATCTTCCAGCCCTTTCTTCAGTGGTTTAGATGCCTCTCTTAACCTTTACTTGTCTATCTGCTGGTTTATAGGGCCACTTATAAATTTCTTATGTATTTACTTCAACTATGCTGCTTGGCTCCCCGTCCTACTCCCCTTTTATCTGGATTAGTCCTTTATATGGATTGTTCCATCTCGAGAATCAGCCCTTTACATGCACCACCTTATTTATAGATGATTATTACCAGCTCTTTGATTGACTTAATTAAGCGTATTAACTTCCTAATTAATATCAACGCCATGATCTTTTTAAGCCCTCCTTTATTTACTTGCTAATTGGTTATTCAATTTTTAGGTTTTCAGGCTGTTTATCAATTTCACCAGGAATCGCTTTTTTGGTCTTTTTCTTATTTTTAACGTAATGTTTGCCTTGACGCATTCAAAGGGCAAGTTTTGGGGGCAATTTCCAAAAGATGTAAAAAAGCCACCCTTGGGTGGCTTTTGGAAATTTCTCAAACTAAGAAGAAAAGGGACTATCTATATAGATAGGTAGTTTTCTTGTCGGGCATTCTCAGATCTGAGGCCTGGGACCCACGTTTTGGTCGGTAAACCGTATTTCTTCTCTAAATAGGCTGCTCTACCCTTAACATCTACCCAGTCAACTTCCAGATGTGGTCCTTTGAAAGCAATCACGACGATATTGCAGTCATGCACTTGCTGAAAAACCATGACCCGGTTGTTAAACGCATTACAAATATTGGTGATGTTTGATTTATAGCTCTTATGGTTACCAAATAGATTGACCGTCATCACACCAGGTTCTTTGAGGCTGTCATAACAAGCCTGATAAAACTCTGGAGAGCTCAAAGCTGGACCTCTGGCAGTCGCATCATATAAATCTACTTGGAGTAAATCGATGCTTTCTTTGTTTTTCTTATTGGTGACGTACTTCAAGGCATCTGTTTGCAGCACATTGAGATGTTGATTCGATGGTGGCATATTGAACATCACTCTGGCCGCCACAATCACCGCAGGATTAAGATCAATCGCCGTGACTTGAGCCTTTGGAAAATGCTTATGAGCAAACTTGGTCAACGCCCCTGTGCCCAAACCCAACTGAACCATGTGAAATGGCTTATCTGATTTTTTAGATTGAGATGTTTTTAATCTTTTATCGTTAGGATCTAAAAACAATAAACCAGCCATCATTTGTTGGGCGTACTCGAGTTCAATGAAGTCAGGCTTATTGATGCGCATCGCGCCCTGCACCCACCAGGTTCCAAAGTGTAAAAAGCGCACGCCATTCTCTTCAGAGAATGTAACTGGTGCAAATGTTGGTTTGGGATCTTTTTTATTAACTGTTTTTCTTAATTGTTTATTAGCCATCGCGGCCTCCGATAAAAGAATAAGGCTCAACGCTTGTTGAGCCTTATGGTCTAGTGCTTGCTTCAATTTGGAACGAATGAATCTTATTAATAATTCGACTGAATATTTTGCTTACTCTTACTTTACCCAAGCTCTGGCGTTGCGGAACATGCGCATCCATGGGCTTGCACCGTCAGCGATGTCATGCCACTGCTTTGGAGCCCAGCTCATTTGTGCTGTTCTAAAGACTCGCTCAGGATGAGGCATCAAGACTGTGAAACGTCCATCTGGTGTCGTCAAACCAGTAATACCCTCTGGTGAACCGTTTGGGTTCAATGGATAAGTCTCGGTTGCTTGTCCTTGGTTATCAACAAATTTGAGAGCCACCAAGCCTTTGGCTTGCGTCTGCTCTTTATTACCTTGCTGACTGAAGTTGGCAAAGCCTTCACCATGGGCCACAGCGATTGGCAACTGACTGCCCGCCATACCTTGCAAGAAGATCGATGGTGATTGTGTAACTTCCACCATCACCAAGCGTGCTTCGTACTGTTCGGATTTATTGCGTGTGAACTTAGACCATGTATCAGCACCTGGAATGATGCTGGCCAAGTTGGACATCATCTGACAGCCATTACAAATACCTAAACCAAAGGTGTCTGGACGATTGAAGTAGGTTTGGAATTGATCTTTGATCGCTGGATTGAACAAGATAGATTTTGCCCAACCTTCACCCGCACCCAATACGTCACCATAACTAAATCCGCCACAAGCCACCAAGCCTTGGAAGTCTTTTAGGTTGACTCTTCCAGCAATCAAATCACTCATGTGCACGTCATAACTTGAGAAGCCAGCCCAGTCCATGGCATACGCCATCTCTAGGTGTGAGTTAACACCCTGCTCTCTAAGAATCGCGACTTTAGGCTTGGCACCTTTGGCAATGTACGGTGCCGCCACATTGTCACTTGGATCAAATGTGAGTTTAGGCTGCATACCTGCATCGGCCAAGTTGTCGACAAGATTATTTTCGCTATCGGCGCAATCTGGGTTGTCGCGCAAACGCGCGATCTGCCAGCTGGTGCTTTGCCATAGTTTTTGTAAGACGTGGCGCGGCACATCCAAAATCTTCTTCGCATCGCGCCAGATCTCTACTTGGCCTGTCGTGTTTGGTTTTGCAACCACATTACTGCAGCTGTAAAGGTTGTGTTGCTTGAGGATTTCAAAGACGGTATCGCGGTGTTCACGTTTCACTTGGATCAAAGCACCCAACTCTTCATTGAAGAGTGCTCTCAAGGTCAAATCGTTTCTTCTGCCAGATACTTGTTGAGCCCAGTTCTTGGCATCACCAAAATCAGATTCGTGATCTTTATCAAGTACCAACATATCCACATTCAGTGAAACACCAACGTGGGATGTGAATGCCATTTCAGTAGCGGCTGCAAATAGACCACCGTCTGAACGGTCGTGATAAGCCAAGAGCAATCCTTGACGGCGCATGCTGATAATCGCTTTTGCTAGAT
>JACCDG010377545.1_pt1 | contig 24642 bp, 31 predicted proteins | sample 7442471 | NCBI WGS metagenome assembly JACCDG01 (sample SAMN15323444, study PRJNA562643) | freshwater metagenome | isolation source: river surface water | place: USA:Blue River Watershed | collected 2017-08-17 | reverse complement strand
TCCTTGGGCGTCTTTGCAGCGTCGATGGCTTTAAGGGCGGGGGTAAGGATGGCATCCCGAGCCGCGTACTGCGGCTCGATATCATCCAACCCTACGCTCACTCCTTCCAGGGTGGCAATCTCGTCTCCACGACGCTTGAGCGCGGTGATAGTCCGTACGTATTGGTGCGGATCTTTTCGTGCCAGATCTACGACGTGATCATGCAGCCCCTTGTTGGTAATTGGGCCGCTAATCTGATGCGTCTTGGGCAACACGGAGTTGACCAGTAAATTTCCCATGGTGGTAGTGCGCACTGGCTTTACCCGGTAAAGCTTCCAGGACCGGTCGGGTTAGCCGAAATGGCCTTGGTCCACTCAACGCCGTATCCCTTACCGCCCTTACCCCTGGCTCGGCCACCGTAGCCGTAGTCAGTGCTGCGAAGGCTCGAGGCTAGGGCCTTAACCGGATCGCGGCTTTTCAGCAGACCAAAACGGCGCATTGCCGCTTCCTGTGCCAGCTTTACCTGCTGCGAAACTTGAGGGGAGGGCCCCCGAGTTAGGCGCGGCAAGCCCGCAAAATGGCCAGTTTGAGGATTACGTAAGATCGGCATTGTCGTCCTCGTCTTCATCCCCGCCTACAACATGCGCCGCTGGACAAAACGCCGCGTCGTCAGCACAGACAGGACTACCGTCCCAAGTATAGTCGTCCTCCTCTGGGTTCTCTGCGGCAGTCTTGGGATGCGCAATTTCAACAGTGTCGGTGAGCTTGAGTTCGCCACGCCGGTAAGCGGCAATAGCCTCCTCCTCAGTGTTGAACCTCCGCTTGACTACCCCCTTCTCATTGGCCTTCGCTGCCAACGTAAAGCCGATGATGGCCTCGTGCTGCGGGAACGCCATCAAGGTGTTGTGCTTCTGATCCGCGAGCAGAAGGTTAGAGAGCGTCAGCCTCTTCGCCTCCTCCACTCCATGCGCAGTGACCGGGGCGTGCACCGTGAGAGTGTCACCGTCGTAATCGAGGTTCATGCCCTTCTCGATGAACGGGGAAACCCGAATCGTCTTACCGGACACAGGAATGGGGTTGGCTGCGATAATGCTCCAGCGGTGAAGCGTCGGCGCGCGATTGATGAGGACAGGGCGCTCCTTGGTCTCAGCGAGAAGCGCCTGTTCAGCAACAGGGGTTTTCTTGTCCACCATCTCCCGCGCCATGAGCGCAGGATACCCCTGGCGGACCAGACGGGCGACAACGAGCTTGTCGAACATCTGCCAGAGCATCTGCTTGGGAATGCCGACTTCGTCCATCCCGAGATTTACGTCGGGAACAGCGGTTCCGCGCCCAGACACATCCTGCGTGCGCCGCATAAGCTTCCGCTGAAAGAAGCCGGCCTTGGGCGTACCGACGCCTGCGATGTTCGCAATGAAGCCCTTAACGTTCTGCGCTTTGAGCTTGTCGTTATCTACGTCAGTCGTGCCGTAAACTGCAGACACGGCATTGTACAACTTGTCTCGGTGCTTACCTCTATCCGACTCCAGCACCGTACCCTTAAGTACGTTCTTGGCGTCGAAGAGATGGGCGTAAAGCTTGTTGGCGTCTGCCACCGACAAATCCGACGGGTCATTGGGCTTCGGCGTAATCGGGCGAAACACCGGGGGGATGACCGGCACCTTCGAGATGACATACGCCTCGTGGGGCTTAAGCCCCCGAGCCTTCAGCGCCCGCAAATACTTGATCTGCTTGACGATGTCATTGAGCTGCGTGGCCGTAGCCTTAGTCAGCTGCGCCTCAAGCTGCTGAAGTTTCTGGTCGACATTGATCGAACGGAGCTGTTCCTGAATCCAGGGTCCGCCCTTCTCTCGAAGGTTGCGCTGGAACTCAGGCCCCGACCACCCGAGAAGGCGCTTGATAGGCTCCTCGAAAACAGGGTGCGGTACAGCTTCGGGGAGGTCAATGTGACTGTACAAGGTTCCCTGAGGACCGCCTGTAAACCGAGGATCAAACAGACCTCCGTTAATCGGTCGTAGGTTTTTTGCAATGAGTGTTTCACCACTTTGAATTGCTCCTGCAGACCTAGAGAGTACATCCTTGTCCGTCAGTGGCGCAAGCAGGATCTTAGACCCCTGCTTATCCACCTTGATCCCCGCCCCCTCAAGCATCGCGTTGAACTTGTTGTAAGCGAACGTTGGCTTGGAAGCAGGCAACGGGTGTCCCAGCTGCACGGCTTTCCAAAACTCGTCGCTCTTTTGCGAACGAACAGTCGAGGACTCATGAAGAATGTTTCGGGCGTTGTGGGCCAATAGGGCGTCAAACTCCATCTTGGCGATAGACTTGGCCCCCTGATCCCCGCCCGTCCGCAGCGGTTGTTCGTTGATGTCGTAAGGGCCAACACCGTGCCCAGCGAAGTTGGTGTCGGTACTCTTGAACAACCGATAAATGTACTGCCGCCCGACCAACACGCCCTTGTTATCGGTGCCAGTAATGTGCCGCTTAAGTACGGGGTCGTAGAGATGCTCCTTGTCCTTGATCCCGTGCTGCTTGAGCAGATCCTTGGCCCACGCAACCATGTTCCGGGGCTGCGAGTTGTCGTAGATGATGGGCTTGCCCGTACGCTCCACCACCTTGCCTACGGCAGTCTCGACTACCTGAGTCGGATTGATACGCGAAATAACGCCCGCAGGAGTGATGAGAAGATCGATGACGTTACCCTGCTCGTCACGAACCATCTCACTGTCTGGGACGATCTTTGCAACGACTCCCTTGTTGCCATATCGGCCAGCGAGCTTGTCACCCACCTGCATAGCCTCCTGCGTCTGGACAAGGAGGGTGATCTGTGTCGGCGTACGGACGACTTCGGTCACAATCCCCGGAGCGCTGTGCGTCCAAAGGAGATTCTGCTCCTTGTAGGGCTTGGTAAGCGACTTCGAAATGCGCCCAAGGATGAGATCCGCCCCTTGAAGCTCCTGCTTTACGAGCCCAACAATCAGGGGGTCGTTGTAGTGAACGGTGGTGCCCTTCTTGATAACCCCAGTATCGTCCAAAGCGTCGTACTGCCGCGGCACGTACTTCGTGCCGTAGTACATCCGGTGCTTAGCCTTGAGAAGAATGATCTGCGGGTTTACCGGGTAAACTTCCCGATACATGTGCTCGGCAGTCAGCTTCTTGGAGCAGCCCTCCGAAATCACTACAGCGTCGTTGGAGTTGAGACCGTAGTGGGCGGCATAAGCCACCCGAAGGTTCGTACCCAACGCCAGCACGCCGTTCCGCGTGTAATTGGACTCGCCCAGCTGTTGTCCTGCCTGAACCCGATCTCCCGGCTTAACCAGGAGATCGTGATTGAGCCGGGTCTTCGACGGAAACGGAAAGTTGGTCTGAAACGGAACCTTAACAGCGTCCGTCATAGTGACCTCAGTGGTGGTGCCGCCGATGCCGGCGGTGGTGCACAGGCGGGGAGTCAAAGCTACCAGTGGACGAAGGGTCCATGGCGTACATGGCGTTCATCATGCGCTCAGGCTGGGTAGCGTGCAAGGCTGGAAAGCGCATGCGCTCTTCCTGTTGCTTTTGCGCATCCAGCGCCGCGCTGGTGGCCTGATAGGCGTCGTACGCGTTGGCGAGAGACGGGGCGAGCTTGTAGGCGAGCTCCGCGGCGCCGAGCTTCGTAGGCTGCTCCTCCTTCTCCTCCGGAGAGAAGTGGTTAACGAGCGCCTTGCCGCCACGGTACAGCCCGTAGGCGCTCAGAAGAGCGGCAGGCGTAACGATGGCGCCTTGGGCAAGACGGGGAAGTTTACGAAAACGCGCGTACATGGATTGAGGGCCGGCCGGGTTTGAAGCCCCCTCCGTCTTGAGCGGAGGAGGGGGGCCAAAACCGAAGTCTGCGGGAAGACGCGCAGTGGCGCCCGCCATGGCAGAGGTTCCCGCTGACACGGCCCCAGCGATCCCGCCGATGTCCTTTAAGTGTGAGAGCCCCTGATCATTAGACGCCGCAAGATCCGCAACTTCCGTCGCTGCCTCTTGAAGGCGCGCTTGCACCTCAGCGACAGTTTGCGGAATACTGGGAGGAGAAGCGTCCGGAGCACGGGGCAGGGCTTCCCACTGCTTAAGTTCCTCCTGCAAGACGGCCAAGGTCTTTGCGTTACTCGCAAGCATCCGCCTATCCCGCATCTTTAGGAGGCCCGGTAGGTGATCTTGCCGGTACACGAGCGAAGTGGGGTCTACCGCATTCGCTAAGGTATTGTTGTATTGTTTAATGTGCTTGTACTCAAGCGCGTCTCGTACGCTACTGGGGGCATCCCAGGGCAGCGCCCGCGTCTCGTTAATTAGCTCCCGGCCAAACCCGCGAGCCGGCGAATCCGCCTTCGCTTCGAGCGTCCGCGCAACGCGGTCTGCCGGATAGGCGTACTGCGGCATTGCCCAAGCTTCGGACATACGCGCGATCAGCGCATCCCTCTCCGGCCCCTTGGGCATATCACGAAGCACGCGGAACAGCTTGTTCGCCGCCGTCTTCTCCGTCGTCTTCCCTTGCTTCCTCGCCATGATCTCCCCAAGCAGCTTCTTGTAGAGATCGGCGGTCTTCGCAGACGCTGCCTTGATACCGAAGCGCTCCAGCGCCTGGATGGTGGCGAGCTTGGTGGGGGTTTCTTCCTCACGGGGCGAAAAATGATCAACCATAGCCTTGCCCCCTCGATACAAACCATAGGCGCTCAGGAGAGCAGCCGGGGTTACCATAAGCGCCTGGGTAGAGCGCGGGAGCTTCTTGAAGCCCGCTACGCCGCGCTGAAAAATACCTGGGCCGGAAGAGGGCTCAGGAGGAGGAGTTGGAGTAGGCGCAGATGCAGGCGTAGAGGCGGGGGCAGAAGACGCTTGCTCAGTCCCATTTCGAGCGACGCTCTCTGCTGCAGTCGCTTCCACCCGCTGACGTTCCTTGGCAGTGACTAGATCATAAAGCCTGAGCGCAGGGGCGTTTACGCCGCGTTCAGTATCTTTTTTGGTCTGGTACTCAGCCTGGGTCCATCCTTGAGAAAGATGCGCGTCGCGCCCCGGAGTACGAATCTTTCCAGGCTTAACGTACTCCACTTTCCCGTCACGTTCCTGGCGAATGTACTCATCCTTAGCCCCGAGTCCGCGCGGGTCAGCATTGATCTTAGCGCGCACAATGCGGCGGTTAGCCCCCCGCAATGGCTTGTCATCCCAAGCAAAAAATGCCTCCGTCAGTCTATCCTCCAGCTCCTTCCTCTCCGGCCCTTGCGGCATCGCTCGCAGCTCTTGCAAGTATCGCGGAGTCGCCGTCTTCTCCTCTACGCTCTCGTAGCGCTCCTTCTTCATCGGTTTGAACTCCTTCACCGCGGCCTTCAGGTCGTCAACGCTTTCGTAGGTAACGCGCTGAGACGCCTCGTCCCCGTACAACGCGTAGATCTTCTTAGCGTCCTTCTCGGAGACGCCAACCAGAAACTTGGTTTCGTCAGGGACAAGGTTGCCAGACTGGTCTTTCTTAAGCTTCAGAAAGCTTTCCATCCGCCCAGAAAGATCATCGCCTACGAAGGCGTCAAGCGCTTCCCCGTCCTCTCCTTTGACCCCAGGAAAGTACCCGTAGTCACAGGGGTAGGTAAAGCTCTTCGAGCCCCAGGTCTTCACATACCCTTTGGGCCGGTCAATCTTGAACGTGAAAGGGCCAAGGCGCTTGATGCGGTGACGGCCTGCGAGCTTGAAGAGCATGAGGAGTTTACCGGGTAAAGTTTTCGAGTCTGCGGAGCACGTGACGTCGGTACCAAGGCACTTGTTCACCTGACGCTACGTCTTGAAGGACTTTATTGTAGCTCTTCTGATCCCCCGAGGGATCTACGTAATAATCCGTGAACGCTTTGCCTTCAGCTTTAGCGCGTTGAAGCCGCCGAAAGGCATCGGCCTGCGTCCTGACATCCAGTTCTGCCGTAGTCCCTGAAACCAGCACACTACTTGTAACCCCCCCAACCATCGAAGCCGCAAGAGCTCGCACAAGCGGAGACGTTTTAGGGTACTTATGTGCTAACCCGCCGTACGTAAGGGCAGCAGCGCCAACGGGCAGGGCGTAATCGAGTAAAAAAGATCTATCCGGCGCGATCACGCCATTTCGCTTGGCCGCCTGCACAGCAAAGTATTCAGAACCCATACTGTATACAGGAGGAAAAAGCTGCGCGCCAAGAAACAGGGGGGCACTAGCGCTCTTTGTCCGAGTTTTTTCCTCTTCACGGGCCTTAGCCGAGCGGTACGCGGCGTACAGAGCCGGCGCTAATGTAGCAGTCGCCAGAGCAGCGCCAACAAGGCGCTTTGGCGTAATCAATCCTTTCGTCTTAACAGCCAAACGCTCCGCACGGGTCCCTGAGGGGATGGCAGAAGAGTGAGCAATAAAGTCCGCGGAAGTGCCCTTGTTAGAAGAAAAGCTTCGCTGCATCTGCATCGGAAGAAGCTCAGGCTTATCAACTCTATTTCGAACTTGTTTCTCAGCAGACCTATGCGCTTTACCCCCAAAGGGCAACACATAGTTGCCTACCTGCCCGTGCTGCTTAAGGATGCGCGCTGTAGCCGCATCCTCCGGGTTACTTTGTCGCATCCGGGACATAGCATTCAGCGTGGCTAGGTCTTGAATGCCCGCCCGCTCAGCCAGCACAGGCAGAACACCCGCATGAGATGCGTTAGAAGACGAAGGCGTCAACCCCGAAAGAACGTTACCTAAGGCCACGCCTTCTGCGCGCTCATGCTGCAGAATGGAACGCGCAAAAGTCGGTATGGACTCTTTAGGTACATCGAATAGGCGTGCGAACTCAGACAAATTATCTGCGTCTAGAAAGATCATCCCCGCCATATTCAGGGGACCGGCTGGTGGGGTATACTTCACTGCAGGGCCGTTACGCACGTAATGGTCAACAAGCTTCCTATCCAAAAGAAGCTTGCGCTGCGCTGAAGCCTGTAGCTCTTCGATACTCAGGTGCCCCAACGCGTTGAGAGGATTCCCCGTTTGACCATAGTGGCCCCTCAAATCAGCCTTAAGCTGTGTCTTCAACTGCGTAGGCGTAAGAACGTCTGCCGAGTAACGCAGCTGCCGCTCAACCTCCTCGGGTACTCGGAAAGTATTACGAGCCTCTGGCAGACCCTGAAGCTTATCAAATTCTTTTTGCCAACGCGCTTTGGCAGTCTTTACTCGATAAAGCATCTATCCTCCATGTCCCGTTGTGGCCGCAGGGGCGTACTGCCCAAGACCCCGATGCGCTTTAATCGCAGCAATCTCTGCACGGCGATCGGCGTCCTTACCCTCGGGGGTCTTCTCACGCGCATCTTCCGCAGCAAGCTGGCGAAGCCTGTGATCTTCCTTCCAGTTCTGATACGAGTGCTGCGCCTTCGCTGCACTCATGGCACCCATAGCAAGACGAGTACCCGGGTGCATCCAGGCCCGCTGCACCGCATTGAGGGCAGGCGAGAGGTCCGTATTCTTCGCCGCTTCAAGCAACGCCCGCCCCTCAGGGGTGAGATGTGAGTTGACAACGTAGTTAGCCACGGCACCAGGAATGCCGGGATTCACGTACTGCGTTGTCTTATCCACCGCCTGGGCCACCGATAGCGGAGAAGGGAACATTGCGCCGGTCAGCGCGTTAAAAGTATCGGGAGAAAAGTGCTTCAGCCCCAAACTGGCGGCGTGACCAGCCCCCGCTCCAATGGCCCCGCCTCGAAGCGCGCCTTTGGCGCCTTCACGAAGGTGAGAGTAAAAGCCCGCTTCAGGATCGTCGTTCATGAAAGAACGAACCGCCTCACTGCCGGCCCCAATACCGGCGCCCATACCAGTGAGGGCGCCGTGTTGCTTGAGATGGGCGAGAACTTTTGCAGCGTACCCGTCCTGGTTAGCCGTCTTTACCTGGTAAACCTGCCCCGGAGGCTTCAGCGGCTGAAACGGCGTAGGTACCGCTCGCATGTTCTTCTCTACCAGCGGTCTCACGGCGTTACGCACCCCGGGAAGCGGACTAGCAGAAAGCCGCTCAAGCTCCTGAAAGAACCGAAGCGAGGCAGCGATCTTCTCGCCTTCAGAGAGCCCAAGGCGCGTACGAATTTCCATGTCCGTCAACTCTCTCCCTCTAAGCCCCGGCAGCGTATAGCTGAGAACCCGCCGAGCCGTGTCAGGGTCTTTATTGTAAGCCTCACGCAAAACACCAAGACGATGGTTGATGTACTCAGCGGTCTGGAACTTATCGCGCCAGCTGAATTCACCGGGGCCTAGGGGGATGAGGTTGAGCATCGGCTAAGCCTAGTAACCGGGAGTGTTGTCACCGTGAGAACCGTCCCACGCCTGCTGATCTTGTGCAGGCGCACGCGCAGCCGCACGCGCAGCCTCACGCTCGTGCGCCCTAGCCCTACCGCCCCTCATCTCGTATTGAATGTTATTCCCGGCAATTGTAGACAAGCCCGACAGCCCAAGGCCCCCCAGCCCTCCCAGCACTGCGCCACCTACAGGGTCGCCAGCAATACCCGGGCGAAGACGCTGCTCGAGCATGCGGCGCTCGAGCGGATCCGTAATCCCCAGCCCCTCAATCTTCTGCTTGGCGAGCTCCGCAACTTGCTTGTCCCGCTGGCCACTCAGCCCGCCGTCAAGCGCACCAGAAAGGGTGGAAAACACAATGGAAGGCACGGCATCTCGGAGGGGGCGCCCCTCATATGCCCGCACTCCCGCGTTAATATACCCCAGCATGGTACCCGTGCGCGCCAGGTATCGCCCCACCTGCTCAAGCCGGTGCGCCTGATCGTACTCACGCTCCGCGTTGTCCCGAAGGATCTCGGCTTCGTTATCAGCTCGCCACCTGGGGGTCTTGTTGGCGAGAAGCGTGAAGGCGGTCTTTACCCGGTAAAGACCGAAGTGCTGAAGGGCCGCGACCTTGGCCCGCTCGGAATGCGCGGCCGACTTGTACAGAGAGAAGTGCTGGAGATAAGAGTTCATCGAATTTCACCTTTCAAAACGAGATAGTAGGCTTGCCGTCTACGTACCGAACCTGCGCATCCATAGCTGCCTGACGCGAACCCCTTGCTGCAGAAGGGGCTCGCTCGGGACGGGGTGGTTGCCACGCCCGTTGAGCTTCCCTACGCGCAGCATTCCCGTAGATATGTTGGGAAGCGGTGCCCAGCCCGTACGAAGCCGCGCCCGCAAGAGCGCCAAAGCCTGCCACCCCTCGGGGCCTGTGCGCTTCCACGAGCGCCTTTACGTAAGGGTCGAGGTCATCAGAGTCTTGCAGCGCCACGTCTACTGCGCGATTGCCAAAGCGGCTGCCAGGGGTGACGCCCAGACTCATCAAGGCCGCGGAACCAGCCGCGCCCAAGAGCCGATGCGAAATTGGCGCGCGCATGGCGTGCTGCGCAAGCCCCGTACCAAGAGCCAATCCCATGCTTCCCATCGCCGCCACCATATTGGCGCCTTGACGAATTCCATAGGGGTCCAACTTGTTCTTGGCGTTGGAAATACGCCGCTCAGCCTCGAGGAGCGCGGCCAGTTCTTCCCAATCCAGCGCGGCATGAAAAGAGGCTCGACGATGAGTATCCTCCGCGCGTTCCTTGACGCCAGCGCTCTTGTAGATCCCGAAACGCACCAGCGCAGCTAGATCCCCTCTCATCGCCCGCTCCACCGCGTGACCAGGGGGTAGCCCGAGCTAATGCTACCGTACGCTTGATTCATGTTGTTCTCAGTCTTCACCGCTCGAGCAGACGCGTCAAACTCCGCGCTCAACTGGGAGCGAATTGCTTGGTACAACTGGGCCTTGTCGTCCAAAGCCCCCGCGGCGTCCCCCGCCTGAAACGTGGCTTGGTTCCTCACCTGTCGGAAAGACTCCGAACCCATGAGGAACGCCGTAGCGCCCAGGAGCAGGAGATAGGGATTGAGGAATTCCGCGGTGACACGCGTCTGCGGAGTCATCAAGTTATACCGATGCACGGTGAACCGAATCGCACGGGCGATCTCGTCATCGGAGAACTGCACATCATCGAGGAGAATGTTCTCCTCCCCGGTGTTGGGCACTTTCCCTGCGAAATCGCGCATCACAGCGCGAATCTCGTCAATGGTGATCGGAAGGATGACAGGCGTTCCGGTAACGGGCATTACCAGAAAAGGGTAGGCTAAGAACGGATTCCGGCCCGGAGTAGACCAAAGCGCTGACGAGCAGAGATCGAAGCGGCGAGCTTCGGCTCCTCTGTCACAGGGGAAGGCATCGTGTACTTGTCGTACAGGTGCTTCCCCCCGCGGTACAGGCCGTAGGCGCTTAGCGCGGCGAGAGCCGCGGGAAGGGCAGGAGCTCCCGCTGTCAGGCCCAACTGATAGCGACCTTCTGGGCTGACAAGGTATTTCACAGACGAAATAGGCTGGAACATCGAGGCCCCTACACCGTCCCTAAGGCCTGTGAAAAACCCCGCTTCAGTGGCTGTTTTCATTTTGTCCCCCTTATAGTGCCTGTTCATGTGCCTCTCCAGCGCCGCCCAGTCCCTAAATGACTTGTCTTTCACGTATCTAAGCGTGGGCGTAGTCCACCCTGCCATCCCCGCGTGAAACTTAGCGGCTTCAGCCGCCCCGTGGCCGACCACAAACTTTACGTCGGTAGTTTTCCACGGGACTTTCGGATCGCGTTCTCCACGCTCGTTGAGCTTTTGCTGCTTTTTGTACGAGTAGATTTGACCATCATGGCGGTCGCCAACGAAGAAGTCGAGGGAGTCACCATCCGGCCCGACGTACCCAGGAAGGTGCCCGTAATCTTCACTCGAGCCGCGGGCTTGAGCCAGCCCCTCGGCCTGGTGGGGCTGGCTCTTCTTGATCTCAATGTTGAACGTAAAGGGACCAAGCTTCTTCTGCTCCAAGATGGGACGGTCAGCCGAGAGTTTGTAGAGCATGTAGGGCCGTTAAGAGGAGGAGGGGAGGGTTTACTGGGTAAAGGTTAGCCCCCCATTTGAAGAAGAGCCCTAGAAATGCGCAAGTTCTGATAGGCGTTATTGGCCTTATCCCCAACCTCTCCGGCGATCCCACGATTTCGTAAAACGTGTGTAAGGGCAGCAGGTAAGCCAAATCGACCAGCCACCCCTCCCGTAGCACCTCCCACAACGGCCCCACCCAGGCCGCCTTTCAGCGCCCCCTCCAAGCGCTCTCCGGGTTCCGCTCGGTAAGCCCCCACACCTGCCCCCACTACACCGCCCAGGGCCGAGCCGCCCAGGGCTCCCGTAAGCGCACCCACCCGCTTGGAGTACTCCCCAAGACTCTTGCCCGCCAGATACTGCCCAATGCCCGCCTCCTTCACCAACCCGAACCGCACCATCGCCGTCTTGACCGCTTCATCTTGAATGCTCATGTTGCTCTCCTCAGTGAAACACAGCCAATCGCTGGGCTTCGACAAAAACGTTGCCAATCACTTGCGTGTCGGTTTCCACGAGAAGCACCTCACCAGGAAATAGCGCCACGTCCATCTCAAACGACCCCGCCTTTACAGACGGCGTGAGGAGAAGGGGCTCAACGAGAGGCACCTTGGTATTCGCCACCAAGGCGCCTCCGGGATCCAGTCGCGCCTTACTGATGTAAGCGTGATTGCTACCCGCCGTAACATCAAAAAAGAAACTCACGGAGCGCACCCGCACGGTCTCCGTGATGTTCTCGAAGTAGAACACCCCAAGGCCGAACGTCTGTCCGACGGGAGGCGCCCAATGCCACGGAGAGTTGTACTCCGCAGGATTGGGGTCTACCCCCGACTCGTTGTTGTCGAGGTACAGGGCGGTTTTTGCAGAGACAGCGCCAAGCCCAGTTCCCTGATAGTGCGCCGTAAGGGGAAATGCCTTAGACGCAGCAGCCGCTGCGTTGAGGGCATCGGCTACCTCCTTCGCTGTAGCCAGCACCTTCATGGTGCTACGACGAAGATTCACCGTGATAGCGCTACCCGCCTGAGACACAGTGGTAGTAGTAACCTCGATACCCGGGCCGTCGTCTTCAAACTCCACCGTTACTGCATTGGGTGCAGTACCGAGAAGGCGGGCGGCGAGATATACGTCGCTGTCCGTATACCCCGAACTAGTGACCGTAGCGCGAGCCCGTCCATAGGTGGACCCGTCGAAATGATGGTACTGATCCAGAGCGCTCTGCGAGACCTGAAACAGGGTTCCAGAATTCAGGGGCAACATCAGCGCCTCACACGGCGGAATTCCGCCAAGTCGAGCTCAGTGGGTTCCTCCTGGGCAACCCAAAACTCGGCGTCGTCCCGCTCCCAGATGAAGGGGTTCATCATCGCTTGACCGTACCCAACCGGAGAGCAGTTGGGCACTTCCCGGTCCCGCAGACAGACGTGACCCATGCCGAGAACGTGCCCGATCTCATGGCCCACAGTCATGCGGAACACCGTGTCACCCTGGGTGCACACAGGATCGATCTCAACCCGCCGAGAGCCTTGAAACCAGCGCCCCGCACCAAACAGCTCGCAGTTGGGGGACTCGAACCGATACAGAAGCACGTTGGCGGCGTCCTGGTCCGTAGTGAGGGAGAAAGCCGGGCCAAGGCGATGCAGGTACGTCAGCTGCTGCTCAATGCGCTGACGGTCGTAGTTGAGCCAGCCGGGACCCAGCCACACTTTCACCTCCCCATAACGCGCAGGATCGTGCTGAGAGGGCGGATCACAGGCTACGAGGAGGCAGAGCGAAAGAAAACTGAGGAGAAATCGCTTCATTTGTTTACCCGGTAAATCAGCGCGGAGCGGGTAGGCGCTGATCGATGGAATCTAACCGACGAGCAATCGTCTGCTGCAGCGTCTCGAGAGTGGTCTGAATGCGCACGATCTGTGAACTGGTGATACGGTCTTCAGTGTCTCGTCGACCCGAGGCTGCTTCAAGCTGAGAGATACGCGCGGTGATCGCGATGATCTGCGCCTCCTGTCGCAAGGTGCTGTCTCGAACAGACACTGCTCCCAGGATGACAACCAAGGCGGCTGCTCCGGCTGCTGAGAGAAGAGTACGAACTACGGTTCGATGGTCGCGCGACTCAGTTCGCTCTTTCTTGAGCTCTTCGAGGTCACGCTGCACAGAAGCGCAAAATTCATGGTCGGGAAGCTGAGGGTCGGGCATGGTGTGTTCCGTAAGTATAGTTGTCAAATTGAAGCCTCCCCAATCAGAAAGTTCACGCAGATGCGCCCAAAAGAGCCCGGTAAGCTGTGGCGCGCTCGCCGTCGAGGGCGCCGCCCGTGGTGCCCGCGACGCCCGCGAGCATCATCAGGCGCGCGGGCAGAGGGAGGCTGTCGTCGGGAGGGGTCACGTCACACGCTCCACCACCGCGCCCGCAGGGATCGCCCCTGCGTCCGTGGTGCTCGCGCGAGTGCCGCCCGTCGTGCGGTAGTAGTAGGTCGTGGCGCTGGCCGCGGGAGCGCCGTCGAGGGTGGTGGGGGTGCGTCGCCAGCGCTTGCCGACTGCCAGGGCGGGGGTCGCTCCGCTGTCGAGTGTGGTGGTCGCCATCGCGTCACCTCACAACGCCGGGGGCGTGGAGCCCCACGGGAGCCACAGGTCGCCGATGCGCACCCAGTACCGGGAGCCCTGCTCCAGGTGCGTGCCGTGCGGCGTCGCGGCGGTGGTGCTCAGTACCGACCGCGCGTCGCGCACGTAGCCGCGAGCGCCAGTAGAGATTTCTTGCGCTGCGACGAGAATTTCTGCGGGCAGCTCTTCGCCGGAGGTGGCCGCACCCAGCACGCCTACGGCACTGCCGTAGCTCTGTGTGTACAGGATCGTGAAGAGCGTATTGCGCCACGCTCCGGCCACGAAGCCGTTTGGGCCGATGCCGTTCTGCCCAAGGCGGACGTTCGTCGCGACGTTGGTGCCCTCGTATCGTGCCATGACCACATACGGCTCCGGGTCGGCACTCGGGTAGCTGCCCTCGCGCATCGGCCACAGCCCGACGAGCGTACGCGGCGCGCCGCCGACCGTAGGGATCGCGCCCGCCCAGAAATGCCACGGCGCCGCATCCTCGGCGCAGATGAGCCAGCGATACCCGCCGTCCGCGGGCAGGAGCTGCGCGGCGCTGATGAGGTTCTGCTGGTCGGCCGCCGTTGGGGCCGTGGTGGCATTGACGGGGGCGCCGCCGCTGAAACCCGCCGCGCTGTACCGCACGGTCCACGTCGTAGAGGAGGCGCCGCGGATGATGAGCAGCTCGCGCGTGCCAGAGCCGGGACGCAGGCGCATCCACGCGCCCGAGGCGTCGAGACTGCCCGCGCCGCTGTCGGCGGTGATGACGTCGGAGCTGGCGCCGTACGCGCTGCGTCCGTCGCCCGAGGCGATCACGGACCATCCCGCGGCGACGAGCCGCGTCTTGAGGCGCCGCATCGCGGCATCGCCCGTGGCGGGCGTGGTGAGGTCTTCGAGGTAGGCCATGTGTCAGCTCCCGGTGAGGGTCGAGGCGGAGAAGAGGGCGTAATCGGTGGCGCCGCCGCCGCTCTTGCGGACGCGCAGCTCGTACAGGCGGGCGCTCACCGGCACCGTCACCGACGCGGTCTTGCGGGTCGGCGCGGTCTCGATCCACGTGAGCGTGGCGACCACGGCGGCGGCGGTGAGGTCGTACAGGTCGAGCGTCCCGATGACGCCGGAGACCACCTGGCCCACCGCGGCAAGCGTGAGCGACGCGAGCCCTGTGGGGTCCACGTAGCCGTAGCCCGCGACGGTGTCCGCACCGAGCACGGTGGTGACGACGCCCGCGAGGAGATGGATGGGTGGCGCAGGGAGGGGCGCCCACGCAGGCTCCCCGCTCACCGCCGTGAGCACCTCGCCCTCGGCGCCCACCGCGAGCCGCCCGGGCGTGCCCGAGGCGCCGCCCGTGATGAGGTCGCCCGCGGTCGTCATGGGGTTGGACATACCGCCCCCACCGCCCGAGATGACAACCCCTCCTGCCGTGATCGTCACGGGGCACCTGCGCCGTTGATACGGACAGTGCCGCCTACCGCACTAGCGATGCGGAACTTGATCTTCGCCACGGGACGATTGGTGCCAAACACGATGATGGGACCGCCCCCGAGCGCCAGTGGCGTTCCAGCTACAGCCGTATAAGCCGTATACACCTCTCCTCGGGGGGCCCAACAAACATCAAGGACCGTAAGCGGATTACCCGCCGTCACCTGAATCAGAAACTCCCAGTTGAGCGCGTGATCCGTGGTGATCTCAATTTCTTGTGGCGTGGCAGCAACAAGAACGATTGTTGCATCGTGACTAAATCGGGGTGCGGGCATCGGTGTACCTAAACCGTGATGGTGACTACGTCAGGGCCGTAAGCGGCTTCCTTGGAATATACCAAAACGTAGTCCATCCCAGGCTCTAAATAAACCGGCGCTCGCCAACGTCCGGTGGCATCCGTTTTGACAATGAAAAGAGGAGTTTCTGTCCGGCCAACAAGGTAATCAGCCTCACGGTATACTTTGATGGAGGCATCCGGAATCCCTACACCCCCGTGGGTATACCGCAAAGCGTCAGTCAGCCCAAAGTGGGTGTCCACCTTCACCCGAGTAGCCAGGGCTGCGGCAAAGTTTTCCCGCGGCTGGAAAACCCCCGTGTCTGCTACCAAACCGGTAAGGTCATACGCCTTTACCCGGTAAAGAGTCGTAGGCGTCCCCGTGGAGTCATCAAAGTAATACCGCCCCCTGGAAACGTCAAAAGGCGGCCTAGTTCGGTCTTCGAGAATCGTTGCTCCGTCTTCGAAGTCTTCACCACTAGCCGAGGCCGTGGAAACGACGTAACGGACAACAAGTTCCGATGGGGGAGTCCAAAAAATCCGGTTGCTCATTCACCCGTCTCCAGTAGCTCAGACTCGACAGCCAAAAGAAAAGAGGAGGTAGGTGGAATAAGGGGAGGCACCTCTTCAGGCGCCTCCCCCTCTGTTTCCATCGTATCGGCGGACTCCGGGTTCACCCCCTGATGTTAGTCCGCCTCCTCCACGAGAGCCATGATGCTCTCGAGAGCCGCGGCCGAGATTTCTCCCGACCAGTATCGATCGTCCCCCGGTACGAGGGGGACGCCCTCGAACCAGACTTTGCCTTCTCCCACGTAGAGAAGGGAGAAAGCAGTCTCCTCCTCCCAGTAAGACGGTACACCCCGAGGAGGATAGACCACCTTACCAGCGGCCTTCAGACGCCGCTTGTCGATCAGGGCCCTCAAGTTGTCCTTCCGGCTCAGGGGCTCCTCACAGGACACCCAGTACACCGGCGGGCACGGGAACGCCGACGACTTTGCCGGTGAATTTTTGCCGAATGCGGTGGAGATGATCTCCCACCGCTTCACGGCGTCCCGGATGGAGAGCACCATCCGGGGGGTGAGTTCCAGAACGACGTAGTCACACGGAGGGAGATCCCCAACCGTGTGACTAGGGAGGACGACCGTCGTGTACTTCTTCCTGCGCATGGGCACAACTCCTTGCCGCGAAAGGCGCGACAAGCCTTATACCCAAAAAGAAGAAGTATACCGAAAACGAACGGGCGCATAAGGAACCCCCTTATGCGCCCGTCACTCTGCCCATTTACGTAAGTGGTCACCCTACTTTTGTTCGCGCCGGGTCCTGGCGCTCAGATAGACACCCAGGTCATGACTGCCCTCCTTGGGCACCATTAATACAAGCTCCGCGGGGAGGAGCACTCAGAGCACACAACTAGTATGGGCCCCTAGATATTACCGACGCGGGGGCCTAAAATACGCGTCTTCACTCGCACATGGGCTTCCTCCTTTCCATCAGTCCAGGGAACGGGAGTCGAACCCGCATGAACGCTCGTCACGTTCCGAGAGGTTTTAAGCCTCCTGCGTCTGCCATTCCGCCACCCCTGGTAGACGAGGGCGCGACAACGACGTCGCGCCCTTCAGTCCATCCCCGCTTACGCGGGGTATCGTGGTGTACGAGAACGCTGAGATCAGCGCCCTACGGTACATCCCCGCTTACGCGGGGCGCTACTTCTTCGCCGCCGCAGGGAGGGCCGGCTTGCCCTCCCACTTGGCGAAGATCGCCGCCAACGCCTTCACGGCGTCTGGCGGCAGAACGCCCACAAGGGGCGACTCGTACGGACCGTGGGCAGCCTCCCCAAACCGAATGATGCGGAGCTTGGTAGGCCCCACCCCTTCGTATCGAAGCTCCTCCACGCGGAGCTTGTGGCGCCCGTGGAGCGGCGCCTCACCGATGACACCCACCACCTCCTCCAACTTGGGGTCGTAGGGAGCACGGACCGGGGCCTTCCGCGCCTCCCGGAAGGCCTCCTGCTCCTCGCGGAGCGCGCCGGACTTCTTGGCCTCCTGGTAGGCCTGCGGGTCGAACTTCGAGTTCGGCGCCTTCGGAGACCCCTGAGGCCGCTTCCGCGGACCCCCCGACTTCTCCGCGCCCTTCGTCCCCTGCTTCTCCTGCTTGCCCATGGCTTTTTCCTTAGCCCCTCGTTTCTTGAGCCGCAAGAAACTTTGCGATACTCATACGAGGGAGCGAGTTCTTATACCTCAGGTGTTTGCTGTTTTACAAGTCGATTGTGGCAGTTCCCTCCTGCCACTGATAGGCGTCGTCGCTGTACTTTTTGGCCGTAATCTCAATCCCGGTGGGGGTCACCGTAACCGTCACAGCAAGCTTGTGGTGCAGGAAATCGATCTCGGCTTCCTGTTCCGGGGCTTCGATGATGAGGGGCTTGGTCTTGTTGGGGATGCCCATTGGTTCCTTTACCGAGTAAATTGAGAAGACTACCGCAACCCGCCTACTCGGCGTTCCGAGGGGCCAGTGGGGGAATCGGCCACACACGCCTAGCGCGGGCCATTCGTCGAGAAGTGAGCGGACGCGCCACGCAGGCACCGCCCCATCCGTACCGCCCGAGAACGGCCTCATCGCTCGCGCCAGGAGGGCAGCGTACGCGGCGAACGAATCGAAGCTGAACAATGGAAATACGCGCACCCGCCTCAATGGTAAGCACACGGCAATTCGGGCGATCCCGTGTGGGACCGGCTTGTGTACGACACCAATCGGGATTATCCCGAATCAGATCCGTCAGCCCGAACGGCGGATAGCTGGTCTCATGATACCAGTTCTCCCCGTATGCCACCACTGTGAGAAGTCGTTGCTCCTGGGGGTCGTCGGTCGCTGCCATGATGGCCCGAGCAAAACGCTCGTGTCCTTGCTGATTGCGCGGCCCCGTAAACGCTTCCATCAAAGCGATGATAAACGCGTAGATTTCGGAGTTCACGGCCCGTCCTCGTACTCGAAGCCAAGGGGATCTGGCAGTTGCAGCTTCGGCCAGACCAGCTCATAGGTCTTGGGAAAGAGCTGGGACACGTACCACGCTACGACATAGGCGTAATTCCGAATCTCTTCCTGAGCCGCCGGGTGACACCGCAGCTTGAGAAATCCCAGCCAATTACGCAGGTTGGCCTTTGCCCGCCACTTCGTGAACCGCGCGACGGGGACGGGAAGCCGCGCGAGCTCCTTGGGGATGCCCAGACTGAGCCCCTCAGCGTAAACGGCCTCGGCTTGAGCGTAAACGGCCTCAAGCGAATTGAGCCACGCTGCAACTTGAGCGTCAGTGGCCACTTCGTACGTGGTGGCCTGCGCCTGCTTATTCTTGGTCTTCTTGGCGGCGTCCATCCGCCGAAGAACCATGCTGAGCGGTGGAAGGTAATTGTCGTCAGGCATCTTCGTGTAACGCGCGCTGAGCTCGTTGTAGCTCTGCGTACGATGACGCATCCACTCCCGAGCCACGAAGATGGGGGCCTTCATCTCGACGATGATTTCCCCCATCTCAAACGGCGAGGTGTGCTCGTGAGCGATGAGGTGCCCGAGAAGCTTCTCATCCCCCGGCTCTTCTGGCGTCCCCCAACCCAAGAAGCCCTTGTCGGTGCTCATACGAGCACTTTCGACAATCAGCTCATCGTTACCCATGTATTCAATGAGCTTGATGTAGCCGCCCGAAGGCCCCACGCGAACTTGACGGTTTTTCACAGGCTCTTCTCCTTCACGCTCTTCTCCATCCGCTGAATCTCATGATCCAGGTACCAGCGGGCCTTCTTCAAGTCCTCAAGGGTGTTGCCCTTGAACGGCGCCCGCGCCACGTACTTGATGACATTGCCCAAACAAAAACTAGCGTTGAGCCCCCATGCCTCGATCACCTTGATAACCTCGTAAACCGTATCGCCGCCGTAGTGGGGCGGATGGTTGACGGTTTCTTTTGGCTCAAGACTGCCTCCATAATGGGGTGACGGAGCAACAGAGGTACCGTAACTGCCACGCGGAGGCGAAGGTGCATCTGACTTGAACATGGGCTAATCCTTTCTCATTCCCAGCCTACTAGAGAAAAAACGGAAGCGCAAGCGGGAGCGGGAGAGTGGCGCCTTTCTCCACTCTCCCGCCTTTACTCGGTAAACTACTCCGACCAGACCCACCCCCGCCCCGCGACGTACTGGACGCCGTTCGCCTGGACGGGCGACGTAGTCACCCAGTTCCAGACGTTGCCGACGACATCGTTCATGCCGTAGACCGAAGCCCCCTGGGGGTGGGCGTCCACAGGGCAAGTGCCGTCCTTCACCGTGACGACGCTGGTGTGTGCCAACTCATCATTGGGCGCCTCCGAGCCCCACGGGTATTCGCGGTCATCATCCCCGAAACCTGCGTGCTCCCAAAACGTGGGATCAGGGATACCAAGCCTCGCCCACACCGCCCACGCATAGGCGTCGTCGAACGTGAGGGATGTGACAGGGTGGTTGGTGATGTCGTACACGCCACTGTTGCGCATCTCGGTCAAGGACTTGACTCCGAGGCGCCCCGTGACAACGCAGAAGGTGTTCCACTCCTTCACCGTGACGGTGTACTTACCCATGAACCCGGGCGGGGTAGCTACCGTCTTGTCCGGATCCTGTGCGCGCCGAAATTCGGCGTTCCCAGGCACGTACACCAGCCAGTGCGTGTCCCCGTTGGGCAGCGGGTGGCGCACATCCCATGGTCCGCCGAGCTCTTCGATCGTAGGGAAGTAAGCTTCCCCGTCCCCAGGTCGCGGCACGAAGCCGAACTCCTGGTGGCGATAGAAGAAGAAGGGACGGCCCCTCCAGGGCATCCGTACTTCCACCACAGACACGTCAGGGGGAACTTCCTGGACATAGTCGGTCATGGCAGTGAGAGTAAAGTCCAATGGGAGATCAGACAGATCGACCACCTCCGGCACAAAGCCGCCGCCCTCTTCCCCGTAAAACCGCCACAGCGTGACGGCGGGCAACGGGTGAAAGTCGAGACCCCACGGAGCAGCCCACGTCCCGGTGAAGACCGGGTCGGTGGAAGAGTGCGCAATCCCGTTCTCGTCGAGAAACCGACGGATCTCCAGCTTGTTCTCCTCCGAGATCTCGTCCCAAACGAAGAGGGCCCCCAACGGGTGAGACTGCGCCCACGCTTCATAGAGAATGGGGAGTGCCCCGATACTCCCCTTAGGGACATTCTGATTGTTAAACCCGAGGCCTTTCACGCCTGAGGACGACGACAATCTCCCCGTGCCCGTACCGTGGATATTGTACCCAGGGTGAAGCACGCTGGTCAGACTGTCAGTGTTTTCCCCCTCGATAGCGAGAACGAGGGCGGGACGGAAGGGACGAAAAGTACTGCTGAGACGCGTTGCGATGTCCACTTGAACCTCCAGAAACTTATACCACCATGGGTTGAAGATTTACCAGTAGCCTCCCGCGCGAGGAGCAAGCTGTGGAGAATCCGGGTTATAGAAGCTGTGCGTCTTACCTATCTGCCTCACCGTGGCAAGATTTAGTTTCACCACGTTCCCCCGACGCGAGCAGCAACAGCCCTGTCCCTAGTCAAGGGCCAAAGCGTCACCGTTACCGTGTTTCGTTTAGCCGCGTAAACAGCGTCCCGGTACCATGACATTCCTATCGCCGCGCTGTCACTCCTCATGCGCCCTCCCGAAGTTTACTGAGTAAAGCCTTATACCCAAAAACGTATACAGCCACTCCCACTTGTACGGACCCCGTACAAGTGGGAGTGGCTGGAGGTTCTTTTTACTCGGTTCTCAGCCCTGCTAGGGGTGCTCCGACACCGGCTTTACCGTGCGCACAGGCACATAAGGAAACACCACCGGCTGGCGCGAATGACTGTCCCTGAAACAAGCGCCGCTGTCTTCGCGCCAGATAATCGCGTCGGTTTGGTACGCGCCAGTGGCATCTTTGAAGACACTGACACAGCGATTGTTCTGGTATTGCCCCCTTCCATCGTGCGCCCACTCATCGTCATCTCCGGTGAGGGGAGTAAGGGGCTGAAACAGCGCGACCTTTTGAAAGACCCGACGAATAGCAGCATGCAAATGCGCCGGAGAGAGATCGAGCTCCGAGTCGAGAACGCGAAGGTGAGCTGCCATGGCGGCGCTCATATCGCGTTCGATCTCCGCGAGCTTATCGTTGGTGGAGACCGAGAACGGCTCAACAGGCGGACGTTCAGACGGGGGGACCGCAAACAACCCCACCGCCCAACTAGAGGACATTCCCGAGTGGCCTTCTTGATCGAAGATCTCCAAGAGGTTCAACACCGGCTCCCGAATCTCTTCAGGGGTGCCTGCCAGGTCAAGCTCACGCTCCGCGTACCGCACGTAAGTGAGCCTCCTCCGGTCAAACTCCCCTGACTGAGGCGTAGGAATACAAGGAAACATCAAAGGCAAATCGTCCGTGTAAGCCGTCTGCGTGGGGTCTCGCGGGTACGCCACGACAAGACCGCGGCGAAGAAAAGCCTTCCCCTCCGCGTCCTTGTACACGTCCCGATGGCGCAACGACAGGCACGTTCCGTCGCTATCGGGTTCCAGCCACTCAGAGGGGTCTCCCGTGAGCGGGGTAAGAGGCTGAATCTCCAAGAGCTTAGTGAACATCTCGGAGAACTCAGAGACATCTTCCTGTGTCAACGACTCGAGCTGCGTCCGAAGCGCCGCTACCACCACGGCGTATTGCGCTCGAGTCTCCTCAGTAGCGTAATGAGGAAACTCCAAAGTACCCAGAAAGCGCCGCCACACAAGAGCAGCACTGCATTCCGAATGCAGAATGAGCAAGTCCAAGCACTGACGCACACACGTGCGCAGGTGCAACGGGGTGTTCGCAATGGGGAACTCCCGCTCCGCGTGTTCGAGGATAGAGCGCAACGCACTTCGGTGATGGTCTTGAGGGGAAGACGGGGAGGCGTAGAAGTACATGAGATACGGCCTTTGAGAGTGAGGGAGAGAGATGAAAAGCTAAGGAAGGCTCAGTCCACACACTACCCGCAAAGCCGCTTAATCGCGCTATACGGGAAAACGCCAAACCCGGCGCCAGTTCCTGTAAGCCGGTTCACTACAGGAAACACCAGGGCAGTCTCCGTAGCTACACAGAGAATCGCGTATCTACGTCGTGCGTCCGGAAGGGGCGGACGCTTGTGAGGCGCATGCTCCAGGGCGTTATCAAGCTCGTAATCCACAACGAGCTGCGCCTGATCGAGCACCATAGAAGCGCGCTGATCCCTGTAATCGGTGGTGCTCGCCAGTGCGAGAAGTTCGGCCGAGTCGAGAATCTCCAGGACGATACCCTCGCAAACAGTCGCTCTAAGTACGCTCACTGAGACACTCCTTGAGTTCGAGAATCTTCGCGTCAACCCGCGCTCTGTACGCGAGCTCAGCTTTTTCGTAGGCCTCCTCAGCAGTCGAAGCTTCTACGAGAAGACGTGGCGTGGCGTCCGACGGGCGCTTACTAGAAAACGTCCACTGAAGCGCCCCGTTGACCACGTCCAACTCGACGGAGCAAGTCTCCTGAAAGACTGCTGCCATCTTGGTTACGCCATTGACAAGCGCCGGGTGACCTTTACCGAGTAAACTTTTGGTGGCGTTAATCCACGCGTACTCTTCGTGGCTCGACCAAAAGATTTCTTCTTCCGTAGCGTGACGTAGGAGCACACCCACGGGCTCCAACGAAGCATTCTCCAGGTTAGCTCTACGCACAAGATAGACGCCCTTGGCGGGAGCCGCGCTGCTTTGCTCAATAGCCTTGCGATAGACCGCGCAGATGTCCACCAACAGATGCTTGCACACCTCCTCCCAGGGATAACCTATAGAGAACCGGCGCAACCACGCACGCACTATTTGATTCCCGTCGGTCAGCTGGAGAGTATCAGAAGTCTCTACGAACGCGGGAGAAGCGTAAAGCTTCTTTGCGAGACTCAGCGCCTCCCGCTTGAAACCGACACTCACAGCACCCCCCACTCTCCAAGCGCCGCGCGGATATCCTCAATAGCGCATTGAAGCCGGGCGTCCACAACACCGAGGGCCTGTTTGTAAGCGTATTCCGCAGACTCCACGGGACCGGCTTCGAAGTCGAAGAGGGGAGAACGCACCCGGACCCCCCAGAAAATCTTCTTCTCTCGGATGTCGAACGTCTCAACGAGAGTGTACCCCCGCTCACCGGCCAACGCCCTGAGCTTCCTGTGCAAAGCCGCGATCAGCGCCGGATGTGCGTCGCGGTGTCTAGCGACTACTGCCTTCTCCCAGGCTTCGTACTTCGTGGGCGCAGTCCAGAAGACTCTCGTTTGCAAATCGAGAACAGCGAAATCGGGGGGATCTCCTACCTCTTGGTAGAAGGAGAAGCGCGGAACTTCAAGATCCTCCCCGTTAAGAAACTCCGAGAGGTTCTTGACGTACATCCCTTCCAGGTACGCCAACGACGCAGCCAGCGCCAAGTTCTTGATGCTGTACGTAGCGGTCAGGGACAGCGTAACGTCCCCCTGCAGGAAAAAGCCCCGATACCAGGAATCTTCCTCATCGTAGCGGAGCTCGAACTCGCCGCCCAGGCGTTCTGCAATGTAGTCGATCTGTTCTTGAGTGTTCACTGCTTTTTCTCCAAGAGAGCGCTCAGTTCGTCACGCACGGTCAGCACAGCCGCCCGGGCGGCCAAAACGGCGGGGCCCAACGAGTTCTCAATCGTGTTCCCAGTCCAGTCGTGATTAAAACCCTGCGAGCGCACGGTCGTCACCCACTGCAAAGTGCCGTCGGAAAGGAACCGATACGTAAGCTTGCACTGCGCAGGCTGGCGAGTCAGCGCCGAAACAAGCCGCACCAAGTCGGCTTCTTTGTCGTACACGGTGTCCCCGCCTGACTGATAAAACAGCCAGTTCGAGCACGCTTCGTAAGCGTCTGCCCCCGTGTACACCTTTTGAGCATCCTCCACGAGAGCGCACCCCGGGAAGCCCACAGCCTTGTAGAACTGAATGTGGAGCCCCAGATGCTCCGCGCACTTCGCCGCTGCTTCCATGTATCGCGCCAACAGCACTTCCTCGGCGCGCTCCCAACTAAGGGCCATGGTTTCTTCTTGTATCCGTAGCACCGTTTCGCCGTTGCTGTCGAGCGCGACAACGTTCTCGGTCTCTACTACGTACCAGCAGGGTACCTCAAACAGCGCCTCAGCCAGTTTGGTCAGCGTGACCTCGTTTACCATCGAAACCTCCTGTGCTTTCTTTTACCGCATTCGCTTCAAGATCAAGAACGGCCCAGGTCACAGCCGCCCTAATCACCTTATCGATACGGCGTGCCAAAGTTGCTGCACGCTTGGTGCGCATCTTAGCTTCGATACGACGTTCTAGTTCCGGAGCGGTTGGGTCTTTACCGTGCCGCGCGATTAAACTGTCGCGAAGCCCGTAGATGATTTCGCTGTCGAACGCGAAAT
>JACCDG010419037.1_pt1 | contig 24644 bp, 24 predicted proteins | sample 7442471 | NCBI WGS metagenome assembly JACCDG01 (sample SAMN15323444, study PRJNA562643) | freshwater metagenome | isolation source: river surface water | place: USA:Blue River Watershed | collected 2017-08-17 | reverse complement strand
TAACGCCTCAATTTTCTTCTGGCTCGCCGAAAAAGAAACGGCGTCTAAGTCTAAACAGTAGTGAACTACCGGCGTGTTCCTCACAAACCAGGGATTGTGCTGGTTATTAAAGTCTTCGCCGCCCGAGGAATTCCACCCGGCGAATGCGGGGGGCGCGCACGAGAGAAGCGCGAAACCGATAAGCAGTTGATGATGGAAACGCATAGGCTCTCCGAAAGCTAGGTTTACGGCAGTTATATACTTTTCGCGAGCGCGGTCCAATCAAAATGGATTTCGCTAAAGCCACCGGAAGAGATCGAAGTTGAGTTGGTAAGTGTATTCGTTTTTGGCGGGGGATACGGCCCGCTCGACTACCTTGATGAAATTTTTGAAGGCCTTCCGGATCTCCTCGAAGGTTTTCTCGTCCGCCGTGAAGGTGACCATAAAGTTGTGGCGAGATTCTTCGGCGAGCTTCATCACCTGCGCGGCGCTCAGCAGGCGCAACAGATTTTGGTGGGAGCGCATGACGGGATGGTCAACGCCGTAGTGAGTGTCGGGGGTTTTTAGTTCCCGAATCGAAATCCCGTCGGCAGCGAGCTCAATGAAGCCCACTTGCTCCAGGCCGCGGAGAATCACCCGCAATTTTTCCGCGGATATATCGAGCTTTCCGCAAAGCAATCGCGGATTTTTTTGGATCGCCGGGATCTCCAGCGAAGAGTGGACGATGATGCCCATGGGGTCGAGGAGGTACGCCAGCTCCTTATCGATCTTGCTAGAGCTCGGTATTTGAACGGGAGCCTCTAGTTCATGCGTGCTGCGCAGCCGTTCGATCTCCGCCCACAGAATTTCTTTCCGCGCCTTTACCGCGCTCGCGGCGTACGCGCGGAGTAGGGAAAGATACTTCATTTCCTCGGGGAAAAATTCAAGTCTCTCGCCCACGAGAAACAATTGGTCTTCGTTCAAGTGATATTTACCGTCGTTCAAGAGGCGCGAGAGATAAGTGTATTGGATGCCGACTTTCTCGGCGATTCGTCTTAAGTTAAATCCTTTGCGGGTTTTGCCCATCTCGCGCACTCGGGCGCGCAAGATCAATTTATAATCCGTCTCTTGAAAAATGCTCATGGATCAGGGGTGTCGCATGAGTTGTATAAAAAGTGCAAATAAATTGGCGAATTTAGCCACTTTGTTCATAGAAAAAGTAATATGGCCTGTTACCGTTGGGCCATTAGGGCAAAAGATTTTGGGGGAAATTTATGCGCAAACTACGGATTTTCGGCTGGGCAATATTGTTCAGCACTCGCGCGTTCGCGAGCGATTATAGCTATCCTACTCAGTTGGCCACTTCGCTCCCCCTTTCGTCGCTCCTGCAATCCTCCCAGCTGCCCCAAGAGTTTTTCCGGCGGATCGCCCGGCACGATCATTGGCGCACCTCCCTTTCGGATACTTTTAAGGTGCAGGGATATGAATTCAGCGTCAGCCATTCGAGTAAAACTTGGGATACGCTCGTAGGGAGCGGGCGGGCGGTTCATCTACGCGAGCGCCTGGCGCTCACCCCGCGCAAGGATGGCGAAGGGAAGCTTTACTGGGACTATTCAGCAGTAGACCTATCGGGGGAGACTTTTGACGTCACGGCCTTTTCGGCGCTCGATGGTGGACAATCGGGATTCCACCTAGCCAACCGCGTCTCCTCGCCCCCGAGCGTCAGCATTCGTTTCTACGGAAATGCTTCCATGATCGTTTCGGTGGCGAATGCCGATGGCTCCCGCGTTACCAAAATTCTATTTATCCCTTACCATCCTTCGTCGGTACGCGCGGATCCCGCCGTTATTGAAGGCGCGGGGCTTTGGGCGGCGCCGCTTGGTCCCACGCGAACGGCGGCCCCAGAGCTGCCCAGTAAGACACCGACCCACTATTTGCACCACGATCTATCCGGAAAAAAACGGGTATACATCAACGGCAATTTCCCGCAAAAATACGTGCGAAACCTAAGGGCGGTATTGCGAGATTGGAACGAGCGTCTCGGGAAAAATTTTTTCCGCTTAGAGGGGCGCTGGCCGAGCATGAACCACGAGGAGTGCTTGCTCCGGGACGTGCTCTGTTTATTTTGGTACGGCGGGGAAGAGATTCCTTGGGCCGGCATGAGCGGAAAAGCGGACTCTAACTTCGATCCGGAAACCGGAATAATGCACGGAGGTTTCATCGAGGTTAATTCCGCGAGTAAGCCAGGCAAAAATCTTCCCGCCGCCCCCCAGAAATACGTGGACGCTATTCTCCACGATACGATGGATCTAGAAACGGCCGCGGAAATCATTCTTCAGCGCGACCAGTTCTTCTCGTTTGCGCATCCTGCCCCGGGGCTTCTCTTCGAAGGCGTGGTGACGCACGAGATTGGCCATTTTAGCGGGTTTTCGCACAACTTTTTGGGCTCCGCGCGCGGCGGGGTGGGCCAGCCGTCCCTGACCGTAATGGAGTATGTGCCGTTTCCTTTGGGCCATAAACGTAGGCGGCTGAGCGATTGGGACGATAGAAAGATCCGGATTCAGCAGCAAAAGGGATCCTGGGGAAAAGATTATCTCTTTTGCTCCGACCTCGACGTTATGCCTAAGCAAGTTTCCGGGGTTTGGGAAAAGCCCTTTGCCGCGTGCAATAAATTCGATTTAGGTGAACCCTTGGATTGGTACCTATTCTTGGCGGCGCGGGGAAACCAGGGAGCGCTCACCCCCCTATACCCCGATCTGGAATCTCCGGGAGCTCCTCCCACTATCGTGCTTACCAATTTGGCTTTTTTTCTCACTTCCGGCTATACCGAGGGCGCTGAAAAAACGCGCATTGCGGGATTTTTATGTGGCCAACCGCAAATCAATCAAATCAAGGACCTTTTGGCTAAACAGTTTGGGTACGATCTCGTCTGCCGGAAAAATATTCTTCACGAAGTTTCGATGAATTAAGGAGCTATATGCGAGTATTGATTCTTAGCCTCTTCTTGCTTTCCACGGCCCAAGCCAGCGCGGCCAACTCGCCGTTTGCGGTGGGCACCGATCAGATTTTACGGGTGGTCTCGAATGAGGAGATCGATGTTCCCTTTTATTTTATTGAATTAACCAAGAAAATAAACGTGCGGGGACTGATGATCACGGCGCCGAATCCGTATCCCCCCTTTACGGATACTTTTTTCCCGACGGCGAATAGGCTCTGCGATAAATTACGGTACCAAGGTATTTCCCACTGGCGTTTACCCAGCTTGCGAGAAATGATCGCGCTGAATCGTTTGGGGCTGTGGGATCTTCCGGGCTACGCCATCGACGAATATTTCTGGGTGGCTTTGCTGACGCAAAACGAGTACGACGAAGAATATTCGATCGGGGAGCGGCTCGTGGCGGAGAGGTGCGAGAACGCGGATCAGCCCCAATTTTGCCGAGGGGTGGGAATCGGCATGTTGAAGACATCGCTCGACGATGAGGTTGGTATTTACCGCACGGTGAATCTAGTCAACGCGGAGATTCAAAAGTTTCTGCCCACTAGCAAGACGAAAGCAAAATTTTTCTGCGTTAAGTAGGGGACGGTATTATCCCCCCAGTTTCCGCAAAATCCTCTCGTGCTGCTTGCGCAATAACGGCGTGACGAAATACTTGGCGATCACGTTCTCCGCCTCCGCCGCGCTGAGCTCCCGCGCCTCTTGGTAAAGCGCTTCGAACAATAACTTCGTGGATCCAATAGCGAGGGAGGGAAAAGCGCCCTCGTCCACTTCGCCGAAAGCCACCACGAGCAGGCGATCCCAGAGCTGCTGCAGGGCCTTCACGTAAGTGGGTTCTAGCGCCCGGCCCACCAATTCGGTGGCGCGCTTGAGCTCCTTCGTGGACCGCGGGGAATTCTCGTCTAGCAGGGCCAGAATCTCGCGCGCCTCCCGCGATAGCGCAGAAAATCCGGGCTGCCGGGAATACACCGCGAGCAATGCGCGGAAGAGATCGCGGGAAAGAAAAGTGGCGCGGCCGCGGAACCATTTCACGTAGATCACTTTACGGGAGCTGGAGAGCTGCTCGCGCAGGTGCCAGAGATCGGCCACGCGGTGGTCGCCATCGTCGTCCCACTCCCAGCGCATTTTCGTGCGCGGGTAGGCCACCGACCAGAGCGAGCGCGGCTCCAAGGCATTATCGATGGGGTAGACGAGCAAAATCCCGTAGCGGTCGATGGCCTCTATGGCGTCTTTTTTCTTCACTCGCTCTCAGTTTAGACGGCTTCCTGGTCAATATCGAGATCCGGATCGGGATCGTTTACGTTGGGCTCGGGACGATCGTGCCGCAGTCCGCCCACGTGTTCCTCTAGGCCTCGGCCCTGTCCGCGGAGGATGGTGAGCTCTTCCAGGCTCTGTTCCCCGGCGCCGCGCACGCGGTCGTCGGCCACGTCGGTGCCGTCGTCGTAGTCGTCGGGTTCGAGATCGCGCTGGCTCGCTTCCTGGCGCTCCCCGGCATCTTGGGTATCGGCGCCGTTCACGAGGGTGGAGCCGCCGCCGAGGATTTGCTCTTCGGGCTCCTCTAGATTTTCCTCTCTGGTTTTTTTCTTGGGGGACATCTTTACTCCTTGCGGTCGAATTTTTCTCAACCGGGTTCTGACTAAGCATAACACGCGTTCACCGACTATTGGCCGCCGCGGCAAATTACTTCTATATAAAAATCATTGGCTAGGATTAACCGGGCCAAGAAGTGGCGCCACTCGCCCGCTCCAGGCCACTACGCTCCCTTTCGTGGATTCGCACCACGCGGTGCCAGTGGGGGTCGGGCGTGTCGCGATCTGCCACGTGTTCGTGGGGCAGGGGCTCGGTTACGCTCGCCACCCATTCGGGGCTCATCGCCCGCTCTTCCTTAGCGGAGCGGGGGATGCGGCAGGGCTTGGCGAAGCCTTGCCAGTAGCGGGCGCCCAAGGGCAAGCCGGAATGCTTTAGTTCCGGATCTACGTAGCCCGGTTCGTCCCAGGCCGCGCAGGCGGGATTGGCCGGCACTTCGGTTCGGTGAAAATCTCGCGTGATGTCTTCGTGGCGGCGACGCGAAGGATAAAGGGGCGCGAAGCTCCAGCCGCCCTTATTAGCTTTCATTTTGCCCTCCCCGCGTGAGACGCGAAAATATTTTTTGCCAGAAACTCGCCGCGGATTTGGGAAAATCATCGCGGTAATCAAAGTTGCTGGGGGCACGGTAGGAAAAACCGCGCAAATCGGAATGATCCGGAATGCCCGAGTAACCGGCTACGATGGGCTCTTCTTTACGTTCCGTGGATTCCATAGGCCATCCTCCTTGCGCATTTCATTGCAAGGAGGTGGCCACAAGCGCTGCGGCGGATTGTCTTAGCGCCGTCCCACGCGCACGCAGCGGGCGAGTTCGTCGTTGGCTTCGATCCAGGCACGGCGCGCGAGCGGAGTTACGTAGCTGGCCGATTTAAGCTCGCGGCGGCTTTGCTCCAGGAGTTTCTGGGAGCAAAGATTATGCGGGAAGAGGCGTTCGAAATAAACGTGCACCAATTGGTCGCTTTTTTTCCAATCGATTTTCTTGAGGCGCGCGAAGAAATCCTGCGTGAACTTGCCCGAAAGCGCAAGATCGTTCGGTTGGTGGAACTCGCGGGCCGCGGATTGGAGCGTGCTCGGGGGAATTTTTTCTGGATTCTCCACCGCCTTCCAGAATCCGCTCTTGGCCGCCAGGGTGGGCATGGCCACGCGCGAAGCATAGGCATTGCGCACACCCGTATCGCTCGGATCGCGTTTTTCTTCCGCCTCCACGAGTTTGGTGGACGAGGCGTGGCCGTTGCGCGCGAGTGTGAATACGATATTCCAGCGGCGGTCCTGATCGAGAGTGATGCCTTCGGGCGCCGTGGAATTTTCGATCATGCCGCGTAAGGTTTCGAGGCCCGCGGGCGACTGCGTGATTCCGCTGAGGAAATCGAAGAAGAGCATTTGCTGGCTGCCGCCCTTTTCGGCCTTTTGCACGCGGTCGAGCAGCGTGGCTTCGAACGCGGGCGCGAGCGTCACGCGGTCCTTGGGGGAGAGATAGGCGGTGTAGAGATCTTTGAGCGGGCTGTGCCGGCCGAGGATCACGGCGAGCACGGCTTCGTCGTCTTCCTTCACGAGCGCGCGGGAAGCAATCTCGAAGTAGCGGAGCGGGGAGAGTTTGGCGTACCTCACCATGTCTTCCAGCGTTTTCCACACGAGGATGCGGAGCAGGGGATCGCGCACGCCGCCGCCGAGGAGGAAATCCGCGTTTTTGAGCGATACTTCGTCGATCGAGAAGAGCGCGTAGTCTTTATCGTCGAGGTTCGGGTAAACGAAATCCGGGCAGGCCCAGCTTTTCTCGATCTTCACCGGGGTAACCCGCTTCTCGAACGCCACGTCGAGGCTTTGCGCGAGCGCGAGTTCCTCGGCCTTTTTCTCGAATAAACCAACGCGCGCGCGGTGCGGGCTGAGCGTGCCCGAGGAGCTTGGCTCCTGCACGATTTCTAAACCCGCGAGCAAACCGTTCCGGCAGTGCCACTGGGCGCGCACGCGGTTTGGTCCCGAGGTTTGCAGCCAGGCCCGCGTCCAGGGAGCGAGATCTTTCTGGGCCGCCTCGGCGATGGCGCCCACGAAATGGGCGCGTTCGGCATTAGCGAAGGCGTGCCGGCGGAAATATTTCTGCACTCCTTCGGCGAAGGCGTCTTCGCCCACGTAGAAATGGAGTTGTTGCAGAGCCGCCGCGCCTTTCGCGTAGGTGATTCCGTCGAAATTTCCGCGCGCGAAGCGCACGTCTTTCACCGGCGTTTCGATCGGGTGGGTGGTGGGTAGTTGATCTTGCCAATAGCCCCAACCCTTATCGTTCGCAAAATCGATCCAGGCGGATTTTTTGCCGAGCGCGCGGTCTTGCGCGATCGTGGCCAGGTAGGTGGCGAAGCTTTCGTTCAGCCAGAGATCGTTCCACCAAGCCATGGTCACGAGATCGCCGAACCAGAGGTGGGCGGTTTCGTGCAGGATCAGGTTATCGCGCGCGTCGCGCCGCGATTGCGGCACGGGGCCGCGGAAGAGGTTACGCTCGTTCACGGTGATGGCGCCCGGATTTTCCATCCCGCCGGCCGAGAATTCCGGCACGAACACGAGAGAGAACTTCGAGTAGGGGTGGGCGGTATCGAAGAAGTTGGCGAAAAAACGCAGGGCCTTCTTGGCGGTGGCGAAGAGATTCTCGTGGTCTACATATTTGGCGAGGGATTTGCGCGCGTAGAGGTAAAGCGGAGTGGCGCCCTCGCTGTCTTTCCATTCGGCGAAGGGGCCCACGCCGAGGAAAAATAAGTAGGTGCTCATGGGCGGGGTGGGCCGGAAGCGGGTGGTGCGTAGCCCGTTCTCGTCTTTTTGTTCCGCCACCGGCTCGTTGCCGATTGCCGTCCATTCGCTCGGCGCCGTGATGGTGAGATCGAAGGAGGCCTTCAGGTCGGGCTGGTCGAAGCCCGGGAAAAGTTCGTGAGCCTCGTACGGCTCAAAGTCGGTATAGAAATATTCGGCTTTGTCTTCCGGATCCACCACGCGCTGAATGCCTTGGCCTTCTTTACTGAAGCCGTTGGTGAACTCAATTTCGATTTCCGAGCGGGCCTTGAGGTGGGCGGCGGGGATTTCCACGCTGCCGGTTTGGGTTTTGAAGTTCTTCACTTCTTTCCCGTTCACGGTAACTTTGCGGAAAGGGGGGCCCACCCAGTCTAGGCTAAGCGGGCTTTTGGTGTTCGCGAGTTCTACCTGCAACTTCGCGTTTCCCTGATACTGCTCGCGTCCTTTCTCGAAGGTGAAGTGGAGGGCGTACTGCACGCTCTTCACTTGCTCACGGCGGAACTGGGCAAATTTATGGGAAAGGTTATTTTCCGCCGGGCGCGGAAGGGCGAGGGCGGGCAAAGAAAATAGAAACACCAATAAATGGATCATGAGCGGAGCCTCCGGGGGGAGCTCTAGGCTTATCGCCGCCGGCCAAGTGGGTCAAGGTTGTTGCGGTGGGCCGGAGAGTGCGGGGCTATTCTTGGCGAGCGGAAAATAGCTTTTTTAGGTGGGCCCAGAAGTTCGGGCGGGCGCCGCTGTGTCGGGCGCTTTGGTCTTTCATCGCCACGGGATCCGGTCCGTAGAAGATATGGCTGTGGTCCATCTCACGAGGTGGGTCTTGGCCGGCGAGGCGGTGGTCGAATGAGTCCATGGAAGTTCTCCGCGGAAGGTGGCCCGCGCGTCCCTAGGAGAAGCGCGGGCAATGCATTTTTATTTATGCTGCATGGTCGAAGCGATCGGAGCCTTCGAGCTTCACGAGCTTATTATAAATCCCGAAGAGCAAGAAAGTCGGGGCCCACAGGCCCACGAAGGTGCCCGGTTCCTTTCTTCGGGAGAAAAGCTCTAGCCCGAGCGACAACGCCATCGAGCCGATGGCGAGCCCGAGAAAACCGATGGAAGGGATCTTCGCGGTTTGCTTTTCGATGGTCTTCGTCAGCGCGCCTTCGCGGGCTTCGCCGGAGCCGTGAAAAATGTCTTTATGGATTGACGATGTTTGCGCCATGGGATGTCCTCCTAAGTTAATACTCGGAAACGGTGGAGCAATCTCCGTGCCGCGAATTTTGTCCGGAATGCCGCGCTCCCGGGAAAAGGTTCCTTGGTGGCTCACGCTTTGCACCGTTCGCGAAAACGAGCGGGTTTTTCTCACCGAGGCGAGTCGTTCCCGCTTTTCCCCATCGCCGCTAAGGAGACTTCATGAAAAAAATCATTCTCAGTTTGCTCATGCTCACCACCCCCGCCTTCGCCGATACCGGCGACGTGACCGACGTGGGTGCGGTGCCCGATAATACTAGCCTCAACGCCGCGAGCCCGAATACCCTCGGCGTAGGCACCTCCACCAGCACCGACGTGAACGTGACCCCGAGCGCGCGCGAAGCCCTCGCGCGGCAAAGGGGAATGCGCCGCCGCGGAACCGGCACGAGCACGAATACCTTTACCGACACCAATATGGCCCGTCCCGTATCCCCCGCAATGAGACCCGATGGCACGGTGATCGAAAATCCCGCGCCGGTAACTCGTCCGGGCACGGGCTCACCCACGGGGGGTACGGGCTCGCCGAGCGCTACGGGAAGCGGTTCTACGGAATCGGGAAATACCGGAACAACGAATACGGGAACCGGCGCCCCGTGAATTCGCGTTTGCTGCGCTGGGCCGCGTAGACAACTAGGGCCTTCAGGCATAGTCTGAGGGCCCATGGCACAGCCCCGTCTCAAAATTTTCCACTGCGCCGATTTGCACCTCGGCCTGCGCTTCTCGCGCTATCCCGACGAGCTCGCCGAAGCTTTACGGGAAGCGCGTTTTTCCACGCTGGAAAAAATGGTGGAGGTGGCCAACGCGGAAGCTTGCGACCTCTTCGTGGTGGCGGGCGATCTTTTCGATACGCTCAAGGTTCCCGCGCGCGACGTTTTGCGAGCCGCGAAGATTCTTGCGCGCTTTGACCGCGTAACGGCCGTGCTGCCGGGCAACCACGATTTCCACGCGGGGGCCGGGGACGATTTTTGGCAGAATTTCGAGAGGCCCGAACACGGGCGTTTTCTGCTCCTGAGCGAGCCCCGCGCCTATCCGCTCCGGGACTTTGGGATCGACGCCGTTCTCTACGCCGCCCCCTGCGGCGCGAAGTATTCGTCCACGCACGGAGTGGGTTGGCTGGAGGGCGCGGAACGCCCCGAAGCAAAATTCCACGTGGGCGTAGCGCACGGAAGTTTCGAGGGATTAAGCCCCGATCTGCAGGGAAATTATTTTCCCATGAAGGCCGCGGATCTAGAGCGTTGCCGTTTAGATCTATGGCTCCTCGGCCATATCCACGTGCCTTATCCTCCTAAGCCCGGCGCCGCCGATCGCATCTATTATTCCGGCACACATGAGCCCGATGGCTTCGATTGCCGGCACGAGGGGCGGAGCTGGATCCTGGAGCTCGGCGAGGAAAAAAGCGTGCGGGCCCAGTCCATTTCCACGGGACGGTTTCGTTTTCGCGAAGAAGAACTCACGCTGCGCTCGCTCGGCGAGCTAGAAGCTTTCACGCGGCGATTTCCCGAAGGCGAAGCTAAGCATACTTTGCTAAAGTTAAGCCTGCGCGGAGCCCTGGCGAAAACTGAGCACGAGCGCTTCGGCGCCGAGCTCTCCGCCCTGCAGAAACGCTTCTTTTTCGTGAAAGCCGATTTCGCCGGCGTGGGCGTGCGCCTCTCGCCCAGCGATATCGACCGCGAATTTACGGCCGAGAGCTTTCCGCACCGCCTCCTCACGGCGCTTAGCCAGCGCGAAGACGATCAGGAAGCGCTGCAGGCGGCGTACGAGCTCCTGCGCGAAGTGCGGGAGGCCAAACCATGCTGAAAAAGCTCGGCCTGCATCCCTTCGCCGGTTTCGCGCGCAAAGAAGTGGAGTTTGCGCCCGGCCTCAATACCGTGCTCGGCGCCAACGACGTGGGCAAGAGCACGCTTTTTCGCGCCATCGACGCCGCCCTTTTTCTGCCTGCCAAGCTTTCGAAAAGCACCAAGGAGGGCCGAGACCTTCTTCCCCGGGTATTGCCCATCGGCGGCGACCACGCGCGGCTCACGCTCGATTTTGAGAGCGGCGGCCAGCCTTATCGGTTGGAGAAAAGCTGGGGCCAGGGAGCCGGCGCCGTCCTGGATTCCCCGGGCCGCGCCCGTATTCTGCAGGAAGAAAAAGTAGAGGAAATGCTGCGCGGCTTGCTCGGCTTGCCCGTCGCCACTTTTCAGAGCGTGCTCTTCATGGGGCAGGGAGCGCTGGAAGGTACGGTGGAATCTCTAGAGGAGAGGCGCGAATCTCTCCACTCACTCGGCGATCTCCTGCGCCACACGGTGGACCAAACCGCCGGTATTTCGGTGGATAATCTGCGGGAAAAATTGGCGCGAAAAATAGAAGATTCGCTTTCCCACTGGGACCACCAGCGCGGGCTGCCGGAAAAAGCCAAGGGCATCGAAGATCCCTGGAAAAAGGGCGTGGGCTCCGTGCTCGCCGCCTACTACGCTTTGGAAATCCTCGCCCGCGACGCGCGCGTCGCGCAGAATCTCGAAGCCGAGCGCGGCGCCAAGTTCGCCGTGCTGCAAACGAAGCAAGAATCCCGCGAAGCGGCGCTCGCCTTCGTGCGCGCCAACGAAAAATTCGTGGAATCGGCTTCCGCCCGCCAGTCGCTCGAATCGCTCGTGGCCAAAAGCCGCGCCGAGAGCGAGGCGCTCGTGCGCGATCTCGGCGCCTGGATGCAGGCCGAGACCGAGCAGCAGATGCTCGCCCCCGAAGTGGAGCGTATCGAGAAAGATCGCGCCCGCCGGGAGGAGGAATGGCAGGCTTCGCTCGCGTGGGGAAAACAAAAAGAAATCCTCGCGCGCTACGCGAAAGCGAAGGAAGCCAAAATAGCCGCGGAATCCGCGCAGGCTCGCCTCGCGGAACTCCCCGTAACGAAACCCGAACAGGTGCAACGCCTGCGCCTCGCCTTTCAGGAAGTGGACCGCTGGAAGAACAGCCTGAAGGCTGGCAAGCTGCAGCTGCAGTTCCAGGTAAAGCGCGAGCTCGATATTTCCGTGCGCAAAGACCTCGATCCCGAGCGGCGCGGCACCATGGTGCCCGGCAAGCCGATGACCATCCACGCCGGCGGTCGCATCCAGCTCGGGAGCGATCTCTTCGAGCTCCAGGTTACGAGCGGCGACGGCGCCGCGGCCGAGTGCGAGCAGCAATTGGGCGCGGCCAGTGATTTTCTCGGCAAGGTGCTCGCCGAGCTCGGCGTGAAAACCTTGGAGGAAGCGCAGGCGAGGCAGGAAAAATACGCCGAGGCCGCGCAAGCGTGGAAAGGCGCGGAAAATCTCTACCAGAATCTACTGGGCGCGGAGAAATTCACGGATCTAGAGCGTGCCGCCGAAACAATCTCGGCCGGCGCGGCCCTCCGCGAGCCGGAGATCGTGCGCGCCGAGTGGCAGCTGCTCGCGAAAGAGGGAGGGAGGAAAAAAGAAAGCCTGATCCGCGCCGAAGGCACCCGCAAAGATTTGCAGGCGCGGCACGGGGTTTCGCACTCCGCGCAGCTCACCGAAAGAATGGTGAGCAAAAAATCCGAGCTCTCGGCTCTAGAGAAAAAGCTCGATTCCCTGCCCGCTTTGCCGGAGCAGGCGGGCCGGGTGGAGGATTTTCTCCCGCGCTTCCGTCGCGCGCAGCTTGAGGCCGGCACGCTGGGCGAGGAGATCCGCGCGCTTTCCGTGGAGATCGCCGAACTTAAAGCGAAGATGCCGGAGCAAAGCGCCGAAGACCTAGAGCGCGCGCGCCTCGAGGCCGAGGCCCAGTTCCGCGCCGAGCAATCGCGCGCGCGCGCGCTTCTCCGCGTGCGCGAGGCGATGGAATCGGTGGATTCCCGGGGTACCGATCTATATTCCGGGTTTCGCGCGCATTTCGAAAAAGAGATCGCCCGCCTCAGCGAAGGCAAGTACCGGCGCGCCGAGATGCGGGACGCCTTGCCCGACGAATTCGAGAGAAACGATGGCGCCCGGGTGAAATTCTCCTGGCTGTCCTCCGGCACTAAAGACGCTTTCGCCCTTGCGCTCCGCCTCGCGATGGCCCGTTATTTCCTGGGCGCGGGAAAAGGCTTTCTCCTCATCGACGATCCGCTCGTGAACATGGACCCCGAGCGCCAGAAAGTGGCGGCGGAAATGCTGCGCGATTTCGCCCGCGAGCGCCAGGTAGTGGTGTTTACCTGCCACCCGGCGCACGCCGAGCTCCTCGGCGGAAGCTGCGTGCGGCTCTAGCTCTCCGCCAGCGCCCTAATCTCGGGCGCCGTGAGCCGCTGCACCGTCCACTCGCTTTGGGGTTTGGCGCCCAGGCGGCGGTAGAAGGAAAGCGCCCTTTCGTTCCAATCGAGCACGCTCCATTCGAAGCGCCCGCAGTTCCTCTCCCGCGCGAGGCGCGCGATTTCCCGGAGCAGCATCTTCCCGATTCCCCGCGAGCGGAACTCTGGTTTCACGAAGAGGTCTTCGAGGTAAATTCCCGGTTGCGCGAGGAACGTGGAGTAGTTCGGGAAGAAGAGGGCGAAGCCCACGCCTTCGCCGTTCCATTCGGCGAGCAAAACTTCCGCGCCCGCTTTTTCGAATAAGGTTTGGCGGAGCTTTTCCTCCGTGGCCACCACTTCGTGGGCGAGCTTCTCGAACTCCGCGAGGGCTTGGATCAGGGAGAGGATCAGGGCTACGTCGGTTGGGCGCGCGGGCCGAATTTTTAGCATGCCGGGCTTATTCCTTGTGGTTACGGATTTTTTTCGCGATGCCTTCGCTGGCCACGAAGCCTTGGCTCACGCAGGCCTGGATCAGGAAACCGCCCGTCGGCGCGTCCCAATCGATCATTTCGCCGGCCACGAAGAGGCCGGGAATTTTCTTCACTTCGAGATCATGGGAGAGCTCATCCCAGGAAAGTCCGCCGCGCGCGGAGATGGATTCGGATAAGGGGCGCGGTTCGAGCAGCTCGATTTCGAGGTTCTTGAGGGCGTAGGCGGCGTTTACGGGGCTGGTCCAGGCGCCCGGGGGCGCGAGTTCTTTGGCGAGCAGTAGCGCGCCCCGCGAGAGCTTGGCGGCGTTTTCTACTCTCTGCCAAACCGAACCTTTGCCGCCCGCGATGCGTTCGGCGAGCTTTTCTTCCCCGAGATCGGGCTTGAGGTCGAGGGTGGCGGGGCCGGGGCAGCCCACGGTATAGACGGGAGTGCCCTCCACGCCGTACTTGGTGATCATCAACTCACCTTGTTTAGTGCCCTTCGCCGTGCGGAGCACGAGGCCCTTCACGGGCTCGCCTTCCGCGCGCGCGAAAAAATCGCGGGGGGCGCGCAAAGAGTAGCCGGCGTTCGCGGGTTCGAGCCGCGTGCCGCTGAGACCGAGATTCTTCAGCATCTCCGGCCAGGCGGGCTCTTCCGCCTCCCAGCTGCCCCCGCCGAGCGCGAGCAGAACGGCCGCCGCTTTCTCCACCCGGCCGGAGCGGAAGGTGAGGGTGAGCGGATCGCCGGGCACGATCCCGGTTAGTTCTTCCCCGTACGCGAATTGCGCGCCGGCCTTTTCGAGCGCGTTTGTCCACGATTGCAAAAGGGTGGCGGCGGTTTTATGGCGGAGAAAATAGCGGTGGCTCGAGCCTACGTAGGGCTCCTCGCCGAGGTCGGTGAGGAGGCGCAGCCACTCGCGGCGAGGAAAACGCTGGAGGCAGTGGCCCATCTCGTTCTTTCTCGCTTGGTAGAAGGAAGGCAGTTCTCCCTCCGCGCCATCGTAGGTCACATTCAGCCCCGAGCTTCCGGCCACCAGCAATTTCCATCCCGCCGCAGCGCGTCGTTCGACTAAAAGGGGGCGGATTCCTTGGCGCGTGAGGAAAGTAGCGGCGGTGAGCGCCGCGGGGCCGGTGCCCACTAGGATTACGGGGAATGGCATGGATGGTCTCTACCACGAGTTCCAAGGGGGGTGTGTCATAAATCCGCTTCCTCGGAATTCCCGTGTTCGTTCCATTGACAGGAAGAGCGGGCTAAGGGAAAAGAGGGAACAGTTTAGGGGGGTTATGCATTCTTTGCTCCATTTCGGAATGCTGTCGCTAGTGGGGTGGACAGCCCAGGCCGGGTCCGGCTTTGAGTTCCAGAATATCCGCCAATTGGAAATGCGCATTTCCTCGGGCGACGTCAAAGTGAAAGGCGTCGACGGCAATTCGGCTTCCCTAGAGGTATTCAAGAAGCGTTACGACGAACGCTGCCGCCTCGTGATCGAACAAAGAGGCGATCTTCTTTTTATTGAACTCGCGAGCCGCAATCTTTACTCGGCGCTCTGCCAGGCCGATTTCAACGTGAAGGTTCCGAAAAACGTGGATCTCGTTTTCAAGAATGGCGCGGGCGATATCACCGCGGAGGGAACGGCGGGCGCGATGGCGGTGGAAACTGGCAGCGGCCACGTGAGCGTGAAGGCCAAGCTTTCGAGCTTCACCGCGCGCACGGGATCCGGCGATCTCCGCGTCGAGGGCTTAGAGGAATCGGCTTCCGTGCGCACCGGGAGCGGTAAGCTCCGCCTCGTTTACGAAAAAACTCCGGCGAGCGGGCAGCTGGAGATCCAATCGGGCAGCGGTGACGCGGTGGTGCTTTTCCCCAAACGCGCTAAAGTGAAGACGAAGTTCTCCGCCGGTAGCGGCGCGCTCAAGAATCTCCTCGGCGACAGCCCCAATGCTCCCTTTACCGTGACGATGAAAAGCGGTTCGGGCGATTTGCTCGTAAGCCGGTTTTAGGCGCATTTTTCGGCTCCGAGTCGAAACCACGCCCGCGCTCTCCTGCTAAGCTTTTCCCATGTTTATCCAAAAAGGCAGGGGCGCGGGATCCAATCTCAGTGGCCGCTTCGAAAAAACGCAGAGGGAGGGGGATCCGCGGGAATTCTTGCCCGAACCGGAGCTTGAGCCCTCGCCGCGCACGGAATTTCTTAAAGACCACGCCCGCACCGCCATCACGCGGAACGAGAGCCCCGACGTGGGTTTCCGCGCGAGCATCAATCCTTACCGCGGCTGCGAGCACGGATGCGTTTACTGTTATGCCCGTCCCACCCACGAGTACCTAGGCTATTCCGCCGGCCTCGATTTCGAAACAAAGATCCTCGTGAAAGAGGATCTGCCCCTTCTTCTCCGCCGGGAACTACTCCGGAAAAATTACGAGGCCGAACCGATCAATATCAGCGGTGTAACGGATTGTTACCAGCCGGCCGAACGAAAATTCCGGATTACCCGCGCCTGCCTCGAAGTGTTCCGGGAATTTCAGCATCCCTTTACCATCATCACGAAGAACCACCTCGTTACCCGCGATCTCGATTTGATCGCGCCGATGGCTTCCCTGCGGGCCGCGGCCGTTTTCGTGAGCGTAACTTCGCTGAATCCCAAAATCACGGAGGTGCTAGAGCCGCGCACTTCGCGGCCGCCGGCGCGCCTCGAAGCCATTCGCGCTTTGAGCGAAGCGGGCGTTCCGGTAGGCGTAATGGTGGCGCCCGTGATCCCCGGGCTCACCGACCACGAAATGCCGGCGATCTTGGAGGCCGCCGCGCAAGCGGGAGCCAAGCACGCGGGCTTCGTGCCGGTGCGTTTGCCGCTCGCGGTGGCGCCGTTATTTACCGAATGGCTCGGCCATCATTTTCCCGATCGCAAAGAAAAAATTTTGAACCGTATCCGGGATCTGCGCGGCGGCCAGCTCAATGCACCGCAATTCCATGCGCGCATGCGCGGGGAGGGGGAGTTTGCGGCCTTGTTCTCGCAGATGTTTCACGGGGCCTGCCGAAAATTTGCTTTGAACCAGGCGGAACTCCCGCTCACGCGCGAGAATTTCCGGCGGCCCGGCGAACAGTTAGGACTGTTTACTTCCCGAAACCCTTGAGGAGATTGCCGGCCGCGTCCTTGAGGGCGTCTTCCACTTTCTGTTTCGCGCCGTCCAGGGCTTTATTCTTCAGCTTCTCGCCTTCGCGCGTGGCCGTTTTCTTTAGCATCGCTTCCACGGCGTGCGCGGCGATGTCTACTTGCGGGGATTTCAGATTGCCGTGGAAGCGAACCGGTACCACGAGGCGCCCCTGCGCGTCGGAATTGGCTTCGCGCACGGCGCCCGCCACGGGCGCGGAGGCGAGGTGGGCTTCGCCGCTGAGATCGGCGTCGAAGAGGAGACTAATGCTGCCCGCGAGTTGCATCTCATCGCGCTGGGGAGTGGTGGCCACGAAGTTTTTCAGGCTCGCTACCGAATTCGCGTACGAGAAATCGGTGCGAATATTGGCCGAAACCCCGCCGGTATTCACTTTGGCCTTATCGCCGAGTCCCGGAATGGCGCTAAGCTTTTCGTTCACGAGGCCATTGAAGCTGGCCGTAGAGAGATAACCGTTGCTCACCTGCGCATCGCCGTTCGCGCTCGCCGTGCCGAGAATGCTCTCGCTCCAGAGATCAGGCACCCGGAAGGCGGCGTTGGCCTTGAGCGTGCCCTTCACGATCTTTCCGTAGCTCGAGTCCACAAATCCCGCCATCTGCGCGAGGTCGAGCCCGTCGGCCGTCGCGGTTCCCTGTACCGCCAGATGGGGATCAAGCAGGGAGCCCGCGAGGTTGCGCACGCTCGCTTTCCCGCCGAAAGTGTTCGCCACCGTGGCGTTGGCGTTGAACTTTCCCTGGCGGAGGGTGCCCGTGGCCGAGATTCCGGAGGCCACGAGGGAGCCGCGCCGGAAAGCGGCGAGCTCGGCGCGGAAATCAAGCACCGCATTGCGCGCGGCGGGCCAGTTTGGCAAGAGCGGGGCGCGCTCGGGCGGAGGGGCAATTTTGCTTTCCTCCTTGGGCGCTTCCGGCATCTCCACGTTGCCGAGCTTGGCGGTGATTTTTCCCGAGATCGCGAGCGGGCTGCGCTCGAGGCCGCCTTCGGGCAGCCAGGTGCCGCCCACGGACAATTGGGCGTCGAGGGTACCCGCCGAAATTTTCACGGGGAGGGCGGGCAGGTATTCGTGCAGGGGAGCGAGCTCGGCGCGGGCGGCGGTGCGGAGGTTCAGTTGCGCGGCTCGTTTTTCGCTAAAAGCGGCCGTGCCGCTGAGGGAAGCACTTAGTCCCTCGGCCTCCAGGCTCACTTTCTGGATCTGCAAGCGCGAGGGGTTGCCTTTGGCGTCGAAGCGGAAGAGCAGCTTACGCCCCTTTTTCTTCTCGAATTTATTCTTCAGCGAGAGCTCGAGCGCGCTGAGATCGAAGGAGCCGGTGGAATCGGCGAGGCTCAAATCGCCCGCGTCGAACTTACCCTGAATATGGGCGTTGCCGAGCAATACGCCTTTCGCCGAAAGGCTCTCGCCCGCGTAGGCGAGGGGAAGGCGCAGCCCGCGCACTACGAAGGTTTTGAAATTCACCATGGAACGGCTCGGCTGGTCGAGCGAGAGGCGCACGCTGCCCTCGGCGTGGATGGCTCCCTGTGCGTCGGCGAGCGAGGCGCCTTTCCCTTCCGCCTGGCGGAGCATCGGCAAAAGTTGCGGAAATTGCGCGAGGCTTTCCAGGTCGAGGCGAAAGGCGGCGAGGAATTTTTGGCCGAGCGGGTAGGGAAGCTCGCCGCTGCCGCTGAGTTTGAGCGTGTGAAACTGGGCACGGAAAGAATCGAGCTTCACGCCGTTCGCGTTGCCCGCCCCCTGCAATTCTAATCGCAAGGGAATTCCGCTCGGTTTATCCAATTTTCCCTCGCTCGAAACGGCCATCTTCGTGAGATCCAGAATCACCGAGAAGGCGCCCGGCATGAATTTCACGTCTTTGGTGGCCCAGTGGATATTGGTACGGAAGGGAACTTGCGCGTTCACGCTTAAGGGCCCTTCGATCGAGGGGCCCGCGAAGATTCCGCTCCATACGGTATGGGCCGGAGCCCGGAGCGGCAACTCTACCTGATTCAGTTGTAAGGCGCCCGTACCGTGGATTTCCCCTTCCGCCGTGGCTACGGCGTCGAAGTTCACCGCGAGCGAGCCGGTGGGCTGATCTTGCAGACCGAAGGCGGCGCGGTCTTCGGTGCGCAAATTGAGGCGCGAGAGATCGCTGGCGTTCAGATTCACGCGGAACTCTCCCTGTACGGGCTTGAGCTTAAGTTGCCCGCTCGCGCTGCCCTCCAGGCCCACGGCGTGAAACTGGAACTGCTGTAGATTCAAGTTTTGCGGAGTGCCCGCGGCCTTTACGTTGAGCGAAATCGGCACGAAGGCGGCGCCGTCGCTCGCGCCCGCGAGTAGGTTCACGGTGCCGCTCATTTCCGCCCCCGCCGGGTAGAGCCGAACGTTTAGTTTCGTGGAAATATCTTTTAGTTTATAGGCGCCGCTCACTTCTCCCGACGAAACTACTAAGCTCGCCGCCACCGGAATGGGGCTGGTCGCGGGGAAGGGAATTTCCTTGGGCCAGGGCGCGGGCGGGGTCGGCTGGCTAGTGCCCGGCGCAAGCATCTGCACTTTCGGTCCGCTTAAGCTCATGGTGAGCGGTAGTTCCTTCCCTTCACGGAACGTGCGGTACAAAGACAATCCGCTCAATAAGGAACTGAGCTTCGCCTGCCGCACTCGGATCGTGGTTTTTTCGTGCGTGAGGCTTACGTCGTCGAGAGTAATCTCAAATTGCGCGAGCAGCTTCGTGCGCAGCCCGCCCACTTCGATGCGCCAGGGCGCTAGCCGGTGGCTATGCTTGCGCAGCTCCGTGAGCAGGAATTGGTCTCCCCAGAGTGTGAAGGCCATCGCCGCGGCGATCAGGGCCACGGGAATGCAGAGAAAAAGGAAGAGGAGCAATTTGCGAAACATCGGCTAGCTTCAGGATACTATCCGATCCGTGGCGAGTCCACCGCAGAGCTCGCGGAGCTCCACGGCATTCTCCAGGGCGTAACCGTAAGTGGTATTGTCGAAGATGCACCAGAGGGAACGCGCCGGCGCGTCCACGATGGCGCGGCTAAGGCGGCGCAGGAAAGGGAGGTGGTAGCGACTGCGGTAGATCACGGGGCGTCCGTGGAGACGGTAGTAGCGGAGCCGGAAGTCGGCGCCGAGGAGAGGCGTGGGGCAAGGTTCGGGATCGGCGATCACTTTTACGGCGCCATATTTCTCTAGGAGGGCTAACGCGGGGGCTTGGGCCCAGGACGGGTGGCGTGGTTCCCAGGCTATTTCCGCCGGGCAGTGCTCGCGCAAAAATCCGAGGAAATTTTCCGTGCGGGCGGGGTGAAACTCCAAGGTAGGAGGCAACTGCACTAGAAGCACGGAAAATTTTTCGCCGAGTTCTGCCATGCCGAGTAGAGAATCGCGTAGCGAAGTGCCGGAGGGAGCGAGGCGGGCTTCGTGGGTAAAAGCCTTGGCGAGCTTCACCGAAAAACGAAAGTATTCGGGCACGCTCTTTCCCCAGCGCGCGTAGGTTTTGGCTTGGTGATGGCGATAAAAGGAAGAGTTGATTTCCACCGCGGAGAGGGTGCGCGCGTAACGTTCGAGGTGGGCACCTGGCCCCGGAAAAAGAGAGTGTAGCTCACCCGGAATAGACCATCCGGCCGTGCCGAAATAGTGGTTCATATGGTTATAAAAAAAGCCGGCGCCGCCCGAGCGTGCACGGGGGCGCCGGCCCGGATGCGCTTAGGTATTGTCCGGCATCTGTCTATTATTTTGGTTCTGATTCGAACCTACATTTTGTTGGGTGCGGTTCCCGCTTTGGCCACTTTGCTGGCCCCCCATTTGTCCGTTCTGTCCGGCTTGGTCAGTGCGTTTTTGTTCTTGGGGTTGTTGGTTCGGGATGTTTTTTTCTTGTGCCATAGTAAATACCTCCTCTAATGGTTTCACTTACGTTCCTAAATGCTCTAATTGCAAAGCCTGTTCCCGTGGCTGAACTATAAGTATTTTTGGGTACAGCGTTCCGCGTGGCGCTCGGCTACGACAAATCTGCGGTCACGGGTATTTCTTGCGCGTGGTGCGGCGAGCTGGCGTGCGGCCCATTGGTCTTCGGCTTAGCGTTTGCAAAAGGCTAGATCTAGAGAGGCTAGATTGAACCCGCACCCATACCGAAAGAAGGAGTGTCCATGCCGAAAAAAGCGAAAGCCCAGGCGAAAGTAAACGCGAGGGAGTGGATTTTACCCGAAGACCCGATTCTCGGCGACGACATCATCGGGGCGTCCTTAGAATGGATTCATTTCGAATTTCCTCCTCGCTATGAGGCCGTGCGCAAAAATTCACGCGGCGATCCTTGGGAGCGGGCGAGCCTCGCTTCGGAGAACGACTGCCTCACCGAGCGTCGCCGCCGCAAGTTCCAGCACCTTTCTCTTAATGTGGATGAAGACCGCATGGACGACCGGGGAGAAAACGTAGCCTAAGCGTGCGCGTGGCCCCGCACTTGCAAATGATCCCCGGGGTCCACAAGTACGTGGATATAGGGGTTGGGCCGATGCACCGTGGGAAGCGAAAAAGTTCCGAGGTCAATCCGGCCTTGCTCGACAAAATGGGGGAGCGCCTCACGTTTGAGCAGATCAGCGTGGGCCTCTACGACGCCCTCTCTCGCAAGCGCCAGAACGTGCTGGCCAGGGACTGTCCCCTCGAAACGATCGAGCGCTTCCGCCAGGAAGAGCTCGATCACCTAGGTTTGCTGGAGCGTAGCCTCCGCCATCTGGGCCGTAGTCCCGCCGCTTCTTGCGCTTCGGCTTATTTGGCGGCCCAAGCGTCGTTGGGTCTGCAAAAGTTGGTGCAGAACTCCGAAACCAGCTTCGGCGATTCCTTAGAGGCGATGGTGATCGCGGCCGCCACCGACAATCTCGGCTGGGAGCTCTTGATTTCGCTCGCGCTCCAGGCTGGATTAGACGATATGGCCTGGGAGTTTTGCGGCGCTCTCCGGGAGGAGCAAATCCAACTCAGTACTTTACGTTCTTGGGTGGAAGATTTGGCGCTTCATGAGAAAATCATCCCACCCGAATATGGGGAGCGTTCGGCCTGAAAAAAATTATCTCACTTTTCGTAGTACTGCTCTTAGCGGTCGCGTGCGCCTTGGCGTTCGTGGTGGTGCCCCTTTGGCTGCCGGGATGGCTGAAGCCTCGTATCGAGGCGGCGGTGAACGGCATGGAGCTCGATTCGCTCGCGGTAACGGTGGCGCCGCCCTCGCTCGTTCTTCACGGCGCGCGCCTGCGCGACGGCGATCCCCGCGATAGCGCCGTGTTCGCGCGGGCCGAGCGCGTGGTGGTGCCGCTCGATTGGCGCAGCTTATTTTCGGATCCATGGCGGTTCGGCGTGATCCACGCAAGCGGCGTGAGCGTAACCGTGCACGAGGGCGACGCGCATTTTCCCCGTGGCGATGGGCAAACCTCGCTCCTGCCTCCTTTTCTCTGCGAAGGCATCCGCGTGGACGACGCCGCTTTCAACTACCGCAAAGATTCGCGCGCGGGGGCGGCCGTTCTTCGTTTAGCCCAGGTAACGGCCAAGGCCGAGGCCTTCGGCAATTTTGGCGAATGGCGCGCGCGCGCGGCCGAGGCGGAAGCGAGGGCTTTGCTCGAAAAGTCGGGGCAGGTGAAGTTGCGGGTGGCGGCCTGGCTGCACGAAAATGAACCCCGGGTAGAAGTGGACCTAAGTATTCACGGACAAAAGCTGGCCTCGGTGAATCCGTACTTCGAACCGGAGGAGGGAGTTACCCTGCGCGGCCTCCTCCTCTCCAGCCGGGCCCTGGTGAAGGTGCGGGGCTGGCGGGCCGAAGGAAACGTGGAGGCTAATTATGCCGGTCTCGCCATCAAGTTCCATAAGAACCGGCACCGTGGGGGCCTGGACGCCCTTCTGCTAAATTTAGGGGCGGCGCTCAAGCTCGACCAGGCCAATACCGAAGAAAGCCGCCTGGAGCGGCTAGGCGCGGTGGTCACCACCCGCCATCCGCGCGAATCGATCGTGAGTTTTATTTTGCGCACGATGCGCGAGGCCGCGCTGCGTGTGGCCACCAATTAGGTAGACTCTCCGGCGGCCGGAAGGTAAATTCACGGGCCTATGATACAGCTCGCGAACGTAACCAAGCATTTTGGCAGCAAGGTGCTTTTCGAAAACGCCGCTTTCCAGATCAACGCCGGAGAAAAAATCGGCCTCGTGGGCCCGAATGGCGCCGGTAAAACCACCGTATTCCGCCTCATCGCCAGCGAGCAGGAGCCCGATTCGGGCCGCGTGGTGAAAGTGGGAAAACCCAAGATCGGGTATTTTAGCCAGCACATCGAAGACATGCGCGGGCGCACGGCTCTCCAGGAAGTGATCGCCGCCGTGGGCGACGCCGAAAAAATTCAGATCCGGCTCAAGGAAATCGAGACCAAGCTTTCTGATCCGGAGCTCGATCCCGGCGAGATGGAAAAGATCCTTGAGGAATACGGCGAGAAGCAGAGTCAGTTTGAAGCTATGGGCGGATACGATCTCGAATCCCGCGCCGCCGCTATCCTCACGGGCTTAGGCATCGGTCCCGAAGATTATCATCGTCCCACCGAATCTTTCTCGGGCGGCTGGAAAATGCGGATCGCGCTGGCGAAGATCCTCGCCCTGCAGCCCGACGTTCTGCTCATGGACGAACCCACCAACCACCTCGATCTCGAATCCATCGTGTGGCTGGAGGAGTGGATCGCCCATTTCGAGGGCGCTTTGCTCATGACGAGCCACGACCGCGATTTTATGAATCGTCTCGTTACCCGGATCATCGAGGTGGCCAATAAGTCCATCACTTCGTATTCCGGCAACTACGACTACTACGAGCGCGAGCGTGATATCCGCCGCGAGCAATTGATTGCCTCCGCTAAGCGCCAAGAAGATATGCTGGCGAAGGAAGAAGAATTCATCGCGCGTTTCGCGGCCCGCGCCTCCCACGCCGCCCAGGTGCAGAGCCGCGTGAAGAAATTAGAGAAGATCGAGCGCATCGAGATCCCGCCCGAGGAGCGCGTGGTGAACTTCGAGTGGCCCGAGCCTTCCCGCAGCGGCGACGACGTGGTGAAGATCGACCAACTCGCCAAAATTTGGAAAACCCCCGAAGGCAAGGAGAAGCTCGTATTCCAGGGCGCCAGCGCCATCGTGCGCCGCCTCGATCGCGTGGCGGTGGTAGGGGTAAACGGCGCGGGGAAATCCACCCTGCTCAAGATCATTACGGGCCACGCCGATCCCACGGGCGGTCGCGCGGTAGTGGGCCCCTCGGTGAAGCTCGGCTACTTCAGCCAGAATTCGATGGACGTGCTCGACCCCAAGCTCACCGTGTTCGAGGAATTGCAACGCGCCAACCCCCACGCCACCGTGGGCTGGATCCGCAGCCTCGGCGGTGCCTTTAAGTTTTCTCAGGACGAGATCGAGAAAAAGATCTCCGTGCTTTCGGGCGGCGAGAAGAGCCGCGTGGTGCTCGCCACGATCTTGTCGCAGGCGCCGAACTTCCTCGTGCTCGACGAGCCCACCAACCACCTCGACATCGCCTCCCGCGAGGCCCTGCTCGACGCGATCAAAAAATTCCCCGGCACCGTGATGATCGTTTCCCACGACCGTCACTTCCTGCGCGAGATCACCACGCGGGTATTTGAGCTCGATAAGCACCAACTACTCGTGACGGACGCGCACTACGACTACTATCTTTCCAAAAAGCAGAAAAACTAAGCCCGGCAAAGCGCCGCGCGTACTTTTCGGGCGGAACGGGGTTTGCTAGGTTTTGCGTTAGTTTATCTCGGAGGTAAATATGAACAAAAAGATCTGGCCCCTTTTCTTACTGCCCCTATCCGTAATCGCCGCCCCCAAAACGCTGCCGCCGCAGGAAGTGTCCCTGAAAGACGCCAGCGGCCAGGTGAAGGGCCAGGCTAAAATTACCGAAGAAAAATCCGGCGTGAACGTGCACGTGGAGCTTGAGGGGCTTAGCCCCGGCAACCACGCGATTCATTTTCACCAGAAGGGCGTTTGCACCGGCCCGAAATTCGAATCCGCCGGTGCCCACTTTTCTCCCGAGAAAAAGGAGCATGGCTTTGACAATCCCCGGGGCCACCACGCCGGCGATATGCGGAATTTCACCGCCGACGCGAACGGCAAAGCGGTATTTGACTTGAAAGCCGAGCACGTGACCTTAAGCAAAGGCTCGCATTCCTTGCTCCGCACTGGCGGAACTTCGCTCGTGGTTCACCAAAATCCCGACGATTTCCGCACTCAACCCGCCGGCAATTCCGGAGACCGGATTCTCTGCG
>JACCDG011661033.1_pt1 | contig 24645 bp, 20 predicted proteins | sample 7442471 | NCBI WGS metagenome assembly JACCDG01 (sample SAMN15323444, study PRJNA562643) | freshwater metagenome | isolation source: river surface water | place: USA:Blue River Watershed | collected 2017-08-17 | reverse complement strand
TTCCCCATCCGCGGGCAACTAAGGCTGCGTAAGAGGTCATACCTCCCCTTGCAGTAAGGATCGCTTGTGCCGCGCGCATACCTTCTACGTCTTCAGGGTTTGTCTCTTCGCGCACAAGGATTACGCTTTTTCCTTCTTTTGCCCAAATAACGGCATCCGCTGCGGTAAAGACTATCTGCCCGTTTGCCCCCCCTGGTCCTGCGGGCAGGCCTTTTGCCAGGGGTTTAGTCGCGCTTTCGGCTTTAGGGTCAATTATAGGATGAAGCAATTCGTCCAGCTGGCTGGGCGTTACGCGCATTACCGCCTCTTCTTTCTTGATAAGTTTTTCTTTGATCATATCCATCGCCATGCGCACTGCCGCCGGGCCATTACGTTTTCCTACGCGGCACTGGAGCATAAAAAGCCTTCCCTTCTCGATGGTAAACTCGATATCCTGCATGTCGCGGTAGTGTTTTTCCAGACGTTTCTGTATGCTAAAGAGTTCCTGGTATATCTTGGGCATTTCTTTTTCCAGGGTGATTAAATCTTTGTTGTGCGCCGACTGCGAAAACGAGTTAATCGGAGCAGGGGTACGTATTCCCGCTACGACGTCTTCCCCTTGTGCGTTTATCAGGTATTCTCCGTAGAAATGCGCATCTCCGTTACCGGGATTTCTGGTAAAGGCGACTCCTGTAGCGGAGTCATCGCCCATATTCCCGAAAACCATGGTCTGCACGTTTACCGCTGTCCCCCACTCATCCGGGATGTTTTCTATGCGGCGGTAGCTTATCGCGCGCTTGCCATTCCAGGAAGAAAATACCGCGCCTATCCCACCCCAGAGCTGCTGCATGGGGTCATCCGGAAATTCTTTTCCCAGCGCTTCCTTTACTCTTTCCTTGAATTTCTTGCAGAGTTCTTTAAGGTCTGCCGCGGTTAAGTCAGTATCGGCGTGCGAGCCTTTCTTTTGTTTTGCTTCATCCATGATGCGCTCGAGCTGCTTCCTTATGCCCATATCTTCTTTAGGCTCTATGCCGGATGCCTTTTCCATAACGACGTCAGAATACATCATGATTAGCCTGCGGTAAGCGTCATAGACAAAGCGTTCATTGCCGCCGGCCTGTTTTATCAACCCGGGGATCGTCTTCTCGGTAAGCCCTACGTTAAGCACTGTTTCCATCATACCCGGCATGGATTTTCTCGCTCCCGAGCGTACGGAAACCAGGAGTGGGTTATTTGCGTCTCCGAATTTCCTCCCCATAAGTTTTTCTATGGTAATAAGGGCCTTGTTGACCTGCTCTTTTAGTTCTTTAGGGTAAGTTTTCTTGTGGCCGTAGTAGTAAGTACATACGTCTGTGGTAATGGTAAATCCCGGAGGTACGGGTAGTTTTAAGTTTTTATGCCCTGCCATCTCCGCGAGGTTGGCGCCCTTGCCTCCTAAAAGGTTCTTCATGCTTTCATTTCCGTCCGCCTTACCCCCGCCGAAACTGTACACATATTTCTTTGCCATTTCTTTTGTAACCCTTCCTTTCTTATTGTTTAACCGTTATATTCCGGTTATTTTGATTGATTAAATTTTCTTGCTGATATATTCTTTTAACCTGTCGATGCCGACACGTTCCTGTTGCATGGTATCCCTGTCGCGCACGGTTACCTGCTTATCATCCAGCGAGGCAACGTCTATCGTGATGCAGAAAAGCGTCCCTACTTCATCTTGCCTGCGGTAAAGCTTTCCGATTGCCCCGGTGTCATCATAAGTTGCTACCGTTATTCTCTTCATCTCCTGGGCGATCTTCTTTGCAAGCTCAACGATTTCCGGTCTGTTCTTAAGCAGTGGGAAAACCGCTATTTTAACAGGCGCTAATTCCTTGCTTAGTTTTAATACTACCCTGGTGTCTTCTTTTACCTTTTCCTCGCAGTATGCTTCGGTTAAGAAGGCTAGTATCGCGCGGTCAATCCCTCCGGAGGGTTCAATTATGTAAGGATAATACCTTTCCTTTAGCGTATCATCAAAGTACCTTAAATCCTTTCCGCTGTGCTCTGCGTGCTGTTTTAAATCGTAATCGCTTCGGTTGGCAATGCCTTCTAATTCCGACCAGCCGAACGGGAAATTATATTCTATATCGGTACAGGCCAGCGCGTAGTGCGCAAGTTCGTCTTTCGCGTGTTTCCTTAACCTTAAGTTTTCTTTTGAAATCCCAAGTTTAAGGTACCATTGATAGCGGGTATCGACCCATTCCTCATGGGCCTTTTCAGCGTTCTCCTGTTTTACGAAGTATTCAATTTCCATTTGCTCGAATTCTCTGGTGCGGAACGTAAAATTACCTGGAGTAATCTCGTTACGGAAGGATTTTCCTATTTGGGCCAGTCCGAAAGGCAGCTTGGGGTGTTTTGTGTCGATAATGTTGGAGAAGTTTACAAACATGCCTTGCGCCGTTTCCGGCCGCATATATATTTCGTTCCCGCTTTCCTCAACCGGACCTTGGTAGGTCTTGAACATTAGGTTAAATGGCCTGCTTTCCGTAAGGCCCCCCCCGCATTCCGGGCATTTTGATTTAACTTTGAGATCTTCGGCCTTGAAGCGTTTCTTGCACTGTTTGCAGTCGCTTTTTAAGTCAAAGAAATTCTTCACGTGGCCTGATGCCTCCCATACTTTAGGGTGCATAAGTATAGCGCAGTCCATTCCCAGGATATCATAACGCTCATGCACGTTGGCCTGCCACCAGGCTCTTTTAAGGTTGTTTTTTAGCTCGATGCCGTATGGCCCGTAATCCCAGGTATTGCTTAACCCTCCGTAAATATCCGAAGACTGGAAGATAAAGCCCCTTCTCTTGCAAAGCGAAACTACCTTTTCCATAAGATTTTCAGCCATAGTCTTTTATTTTTAGCTTAAACAATGCAAAAAGTCAAGATAAATTGAATTTACCTTTTAAGCGTGGATATGATCGCGAATACTTCCTTAAGCTCAAGCGTTCTGTTGACGTCTTTGATATAGACCTTGAAAAAATCCCCGCTGTTGTCCACTAAATTGCATTCAAAATAATATTTCTCGTCAAATAGGTTATAGTTTATGAATCCTTTTCTGTCCGGAAACTCAAAATAAGCCATTACTACCTTTTCCTGGTCGCCCAGGTCCGGAGTGAAAATACTTTTTAAGATTACGAAAAAGGCGTCTTCTATATTACTTATCCTGTCTATGCGCGCCTGCGCAAGCTTGTTTATAAACTCAAAATTATCCTTTACTCCTAAGGCCTTAGCCTGTGGGAAAAGTTTGAGGAAATATCCGTTGTCTTGCCTGAATGTAAAGATTACCGATTCTTTGCTTTTGTTGGGTCTTTTTTTATAGTAAGGTTTTTTCTCGAGTTCCTGGATGACCGCAAATCCCTTTGGGGCGGATATGGAAAGCTTGGAGAACTTATAGGGGATCAGCCCTGCCGCATATTCCCTGTCGACCAAAGGGTTGAGTATCTCCTGGCTTGGAGCCCTGCAGAGAAGAGGTATCTTTTCGCAGTCTCCGATACCCGCTTTGATATACGCCTTAAGGATATTGGGGCCGCCGAAATAAACCACGAAAGTTAGCGCTAAGGAAAAAACCAGGATCAAGTAGAGGGTGTTTACTTTTTTCTTCATAGTTTTTTAAGCTCCTCTTCGCTGATTTTAAACGAATGCTCTTCCGCGGGGAACCTTATTTCTATCACGTCTTTTTTGTATTCCTTGATTGCCGCAAGCATTAACGAAGAAAGGTCGGCGTATTTTTTCACGAATTTAGGCGTATACCTGTCAAAGAGGCCCAGCATGTCGTTTATTACTAGAACCTGTCCGTCGCAGCGCGGGCCTGCCCCGATTCCGATTGTGGGGATCTTTATTTTCTTGGTAATAATTTCCGATATCTTATCCGGCACGCATTCTAACACAAGAGAAAAACATCCGGCTTCTTCCAGGAGCTCCGCCTGCTTTATCAAGTCTCTGGCGGAATCTGCGTTTTTTCCCTGCACCTTAAAACCGCCTAACTCTTGCGCCCTCTGGGGGGTTAGTCCGATATGCCCCATAACCGGTATGCCGGATTTAGAAATCATTTGGACAACTTCTATGCATTTTCCAAACCATTCGATTTTGACCGCGTTACACCCGGCTTCGTGGATAAACTTTTTTGCGTTTATCAGGCTTTGTGAATGGTCTATCTGATAGGCCTCAAAGGGCATGTCTCCTACTACCAGCGCATTTTTAACTCCCCTGGCAACCGCCCGGGAGTGATGCAGCATTTCGGTCATCCCTACTTCAGTCGTGGAGTTAAGGCCCAGCACTACGTTCGCTAAGGAGTCGCCCACCAGTATTATATCCAGGCCTGCCTTATCCACCAGCTGCGCGGTGGGAAAATCATAAGCAGTTAGCATTGTGATCTTGCGAACGTTTTTCAGCTTGCGTATCTCTTCTGCGCCTGTCTTCATTTTTCCTGTTTTGTTTTAAAATTGCAGCGCCGGAATAAAAATCTGCGCAATCTTGAAATATATTATGAGCCCTACGACATCTACCACGCTTGTCGTGATCGGACCGGCTAACACAGCAGGGTCAAGCCCGAGTTTTTTCGATATGAGCGGCAGAGATATTCCGGTAGCGATAGCCAAAAGCGAGATGCAGAACATGGTCATGCCTACTACCGCGGAGAGCATTAAATCTTTTTGCAATAGCAACGCCCTCGCGTAGGCGACCAGCCCCACAATAAGGCCCATGAATAATGCCGCGGTAAGCTCAAGCCGGATTACCTTGAATACATTTTTAGGCTTTACGTCTCCGGTAGCCAGCCCCCTTATGATGGTAATAGATGTCTGCGCGCCTGCATTTCCTCCCGTGTCAAGCAGCATCGGGATAAAGAAGGTAAGCGCAACAACCGAGCTTAGTACATGCTCGAATCCCTTTAATACCGTTCCGGTGAGAAAGTCGAAGATTAAAAGCAGTATAAGCCACCCGGCTCTTCTCCTCACTAGCTCTAATGCGGTTGCCTTTGCGTAGCTTATAATCTCTCCTCCCCTGGCATCCATTTTTCCTATTTCGTATATATCCTTAGTAGTTTCTTTTTCGATGGTTTCAACTATATCGTCTACCGTGATTATGCCGACTAATGTATTATCCTTATCTACTACCGGGGCGTCAAAGAGGTCGTATTTCTTGAACAGGTTTCCTATGTCCTTTGCCTCCATCTCCGGATAAACCTTGATTGCCTCGGAGCTTGACATTACGTCCCTGATGAGCATGTCCGGAGGCGTTTTGAGTATATCTTGGAGAGGGATAAACCCTATTAACCTGTGAATATCGTCTGTAACAAAGAGCGAATAAATGTTTTCCCTATAATTGGATCTTAGGTTTTCCTGGATATAAAGTATGGCTTGTTTAGCGCTCATCTCTTTTTTTAACTCAACAAATTCTGTGGTCATAAGGCTCCCTGCCGTGCCTTCCGGGAAATCCATAAGTGTGTGCGTTTCTTTAGCCGTTTCCTTATTTACCAGCAGGAAAAACTTCCTGGATACCTTGCGGGGGAATTCCTTAAAGAGGTCTGCCCTTTCGTCAGGGGCCATCTCGTTAATAACCTGGGAGACCTCCGCATTATCAAGGTTATTGAGTATATAGCTTTGTTCCGGGAAAGAAAGGTTTTCAAAAACTTCGACCGCTTTTTTTGTTCCTAAAAGCCTAAAGATTATTATTTTTTCGGTAGGTTCCAGGTGCCGCCATCCCTCGGCTATATCCATGGAGTTCATGTTTTTGAGGGAATTCTTCAGGCCGTTAAAATCTTTTGCCTTTATCAGTTCCCTCGTCTCGGGAAGGAATAAGGCGAATACATCCATATTTCTGCGCAAGGAGTTCTTAGTCATGGTCTTATCGTATTTTTTTAATTATTATTGCCTGCGTATCCTTAAAAGCTGCGGTTAATGCTTTTGTTTTTCCTCCCAGGATAAATATGGCGGTGCTTAATGCGTCCGCGTCGAGGGAGTTACCGGTTACTATAGTAACGGAAAGTAAGCTGTTTTCAACGGGCATGCCTGTTTTAGGATTTATTATGTGCCCGTATACTGTGCTCTCCTTTATGAAATTCTGTTCGTAAATTCCGGAGGTGGAAACCGCTTTATCTCTAAGTTCTAGGATATTGTTTTTTTTACCGCCACCCGGGTTTCTTATCGAGACTCTCCAGGGTTTTGAGTAATTCTTTCCCAGACAATATACCTGTCCGCCGGCATTGATGAGGCAGTCTTTAATACCGGATTTTTTAAGTTTTTCTATCGCGCAATCAACGGCGTATCCTTTGGCGATAGCGCCTAAATCTATTTTCATGCCCGGAAGCAAGAATTGTATCACATTATCTTCCTCGCGCAAAATTATTTTGTCCGATCCTACCAGATTTAAAGCCTTATTAAGATCTTTCTTATGCGGTACGCGGTAGTTTTTTTCGGTAAAACCCCAGAGGTCTACCAAAGGCCCTAAGGTTATGTCAAACGCCCCGTTGCTTAAGGCGTAAAATTCCTTAGCCCTTTTTATAATAAAAAAAGTCTCCGGAGAGGCTTTTATCTTTCCTGTCTTGTTCAGGCGATATACCTCGCTCTCCGGTTTATATTTGCTTAAGAGCCCTTCGATGCGTTCTATCTCCCGGAAAGCTATTTCCGCGGCTTTATCCGAAGGAGAGATGACTTTAACGAAGGTTCCCAGCAAAACCCTCTCTTCGCTAAATAAAGGATTTTTGGTTTCCTTCCTAGGCGATCTTACCGTATTCAGGGCAATCGCGCTTATTACTAGGATAATAAAGATAGTTATTTTTTTAATCATACTGTCAGGCCGTAAGTTGCCTCTATTGTTTTTACCAGGTCGACCAAGGTTTGATTAACCGGCACAGGTATATTTAATTCCTGGCCGAGCCTGACTACTACGCCGTTTATAAAATCTATTTCCGTGCGTTTTCTGCGCATAACGTCCTGCAGCATGGAGGATACATTGTCTCCGGTCGCCTCGCATATTGCCTCTACCTTTGCCAGCGGATCGTCGCAGGAAAGCCTGATCCTTTTTCTTTTTATTACGCGTATCCCCTCTGTTACGGCCAACCGCATAAGCCTCTTGGTTCCTTCGTATTCGTTTATCTTCGCATTGTTTAAACGCGTTATCGCGGTAAGGGCATTTATCCCGCAGTTAATAATAAGCTTTAGCCAGATAAGGGATTTTATATCACGGGTTATCTTTGTCTCCATGCCGGCCCTGTTGAATACTTCTCGGATGAGGCGCATATCCGGGGTAATCTTGGTATCGAGCCTGCCGATTAATGTTTCCCCTTTTCCCGCGTGCCTTACCCTTGCCTCTTGCGTTAGCGTTGCCCCGTGGCTGGTTATCCCGGCTATAACCCTGTCCTCTCCTATAGCCTCGGATATTGTCTCGATATTTCCTATGCCGTTTTGCAGCGTCAGGACCGTGCTTTTTTCGCTAATCAGGCCTTTTGCCTGTGCGGATGCTTTTTTCGTATCGTAAGATTTCACGCATATTATTACCAGGTCAGAAACGCCTATTTCTTTTGCCGTGCAGGTAGCCTTTACCTTCGCCTGCCAGTTTCCCGAGATCCCTTCAATGGCGATTCCCTTTTTATTTATCAGCTCGGCTCGTTCTTTTTTGTAATCAAGGATCCAGATCTCTTCTTTGGTCTTGGAAAGAAAAGCCGCAAGCAGACATCCCATTGCGCCCGGACCAACTATGCTTATCTTCAATTAATACCTCCCGTGGTTAGGCTACGCATTCGAGGGCCAGCTTATTTAAGACCTTTTGTGATTTTAACTCTTTTTCAAGGTGAAAATTCAAAAAGGCGTTTAATATTATATCAAGCTCTTTCTTGATTTGCGGGTTTAACCCTAAATTAAGGTTAGTTTTAAAATCGTTCCTTTCGATATGCAATATTGAAGCGATTGTGCCCCTGAATATCGGCCTTGCCCTAAGGTCCTTATGGCAACAGCTTTGACATAGCAGTCCTCCCTGGGCCAGGCTGAATTTTGTCTGACCGGATATCCGCTGCGAACATGAGACGCAGGAATCAAAGTGCGGTTTAAATCCGGAAAGCGCAAGCATCTTTATCTTGAAGATTGTGGCTATCTTATCCGGATTATAGGCTGACTCAAGTTCGGTCAGGGAATTTATGGCCAGGTCGAATACGTCTTCGTTCCTGTCTTCCGGCTGCATTACCGCCAGGATGAGTTCCATCATAAACGAGCTTATGCCTGCCTTGGAGATATTTTGCCTTAAGTTAAAGAACTTGTTTCTTAAGTCGCAGGCGCTTACCAGGTGCAGCGAGCTATTTTGTTTCTTGTAGAAGATGATCTCGTTTAGAGAACAGGCCTCTACCGTGCTGGCGAACTTACCCGGCTCTGCCCTTATCCCTTTTAATATCCCGCTTATCCTGCCGAATTCCCGGGTGTAGAAGTCAACAATGAGAGAAGTCTCCCTGAAGTCCATCCTTCTTAAGACCAGTGCATTTGCCTTATGTATTGACATATAGGTTTTCTTTTTTTCGCATTACTGCGGAGTTTTTTTTAGAGTCATCGTTATACCCGAGTATATGGAGCAGCCCGTGCACGCAGTAAAGGTTTGTTTCATAACGCCAGCTGGTATGAAATATTCTGGCATTCCTGCGGGCAGTATCGATAGATACGATAATGTCCGCGTAAGCGCATCTGCCTTTACGCTTTTCGCCGCTGCCAAAGGAAAGCACATCGGTCGGATTATTTTTTCCGGCAAAGCTTGCATTGATTTTTTTTATCATCCGGTCTCCCGCCAGGCACACATTAACCTCTTTAATAAAGGCACACTTCTCCATTATTAAAACCCTGCGCAAAAGATTCTTAATTTTCTTTCGGTCCGGACGGACTTTCTTTTGAAGGTTCCTTATGGTTATTTCTGCCATTCTCTTCTTCGGGGTAAGTAGCCCGGCTGTGGTATATGCCGCAAAGGAGTTTTATGAATACTGCCGATATTTTTTCCAGGTCTTTTAATGTTAGGTCGCATTCGTCAAGCTGGCCGTCGATAAATTTATTATTTATTACCTTGTGCACGAGTTCTTCTATTTTTGAAGGGGTAGGGTCTTTCATTGCCCTTGCCGCGGCCTCTACCGAATCGGCCAAGAGTACGATTGCCGTTTCCTTGCTATTAGGTTTTGGCCCGGGGTAACGAAATCCTTCCTCCTGGATTTCCTGGTCTTCCTCGGGGTTTTCCAGGGCCCTGCGATAGAAATAATAGACCAGGCTTTTCCCGTGGTGTTGTTCTATAAAATCGATCAGTACGGGATTTATCCTGTATTTTTTAGCCAGCTCAAGTCCTTCTTTTACGTGGTTCATGATAACGAGCTTGCTCATATTTGGTGCAAGTTCGTCATGCCTGTTCTTCTCCCTGTCCTGATTCTCGCTGAAGTACTCCGGTTTTTGAAGTTTTCCTATGTCATGGTAATATGACCCTACCCTGCTCAAGAGCGGATTTGCGCCGATTGCCCTTGAGGCAGTTTCGGAAAGGTTGCCGACGATAAGGCTGTGATGGTATGTGCCGGGGGCCTCCTGCACAAGGAGTTCAAGGAGTGGGTGATGAAAGTCGGCCAGTTCGAGCAGGCTGATATTAGTCAATGCCTTAAAGAGGTATTCAAAGACCGGGAGGATGCCTAAGACAATCATGCTCGAGGCTATCCCGTTTACTATGAATAATCCCCCCTGAAAGAAGGTATTCTTATCCGGGGCAAAGGACGTGGCGATAAAAACAACTGCCTGGGTTATGCCCGTAGCCAGCCCTGCCTTTATTACCGTAGTGCGTTTACGCGCATTGGTAGAGAATTTCGCGCTTATTACCGCGCTTGTTAAAAATAGCATTATTAATTGCAGGGGGTTAAGGCTGGACCACGCCAGGGAGACAGAGGCGCCAAGCGATATCACTACGGCTATCTCCATGTTTGAGAAAAGCAGCATGGCGAGCATGGGGACCAGCGAAAAAGGTATATAATATGGCGGCAGATTATTCTTACTGATAAAATAGCCCGTAGAAAAAGCGATAAGAAAAAGCAGTGAAGCATTGAGGATATTGCAGCTTTTCTTAAGGATGCCTCTTTCTGCCGCGTATAGGGTTATGCAAATGAGAAAAAGCGGTATCGCTATATTTAACCCGGCTATATGGCTAAACAGTATTACTGTAACCCCGAGGAAGACTTGCCTAACTTTAATTTTTCTTAGCAGTTCTTTCATAAGCCTCGATAACCTTCTGGACCAGGGCGTGCCTTACTACGTCCGATCCGGAAAAGTATATGAATTTTATCCCTTCTATTCCCCCCAGGATCTCCTTGGCCTGCAGAAGCCCGATGGGTTTTCCCTGCGGGAGGTCGCTCTGGGTCATGTCCCCGGTAATCACCGCTTTAGAGTCAAAGCCGAGCCTGGTCAAAAACATTTTCATTTGTTCTGCCGTGCAGTTCTGCGCTTCATCAAGTATGATAAAGGCTTCGTTAAGCGTCCTCCCCCGCATGTAGGCAAGAGGCGCTACTTCGATAATTCCGGTTTCGATGTATTTCTCTATTCTTTCTGCCTCCATCATATCATAAAGTGCATCATACAGCGGCCTTAAGTAAGGAGAGATTTTTTCATGCATATCGCCTGGCAGGAACCCCAGGGACTCCCCCGCTTCTATCGCAGGGCGAGTAAGGATGATTCTGCGTACCTGTTGATTTTTTAGCGCCTCTACTGCTAGGGCCATTGCCAGGTAGGTTTTTCCAGTCCCTGCCGGACCGATGCCAAAGGTTATGTCATGTTTTTTTATTGCTTCTACATATTCGCGCTGTCCGTTTGTTTTTGGGCCTATCTGTTTTCCGTTTAGCGTAAGAGATGTTTTTTCCTGCGGTATTTCAAGCGCGCCCGCTTTTTTAGGTTTTTTAAAGTTAGCTATAAGGCAAGCGAAATTTAAATCAAGGGCATTTTGCCTATTTTCGCGGTAAACGCTAAGGATATAATGCAGGAAGTCTTCGGTTTTCTTGATATTGGAAGACGTGCCGCTTACCTTAAGGTACTCTCCGCGTAAAACAAGCTTAACCTTAAATTCTTTTTCGATAAGCCTTAGGCTGGCATCTTCGCTTCCGCAAATCAGCTTGGCTTCATCGTAACTTTTAAGCCGCAGGGATTTCTCCATTAAGGTTATTTCAGGTTTTCCCGTATGTTAATCTGCGTTTCGGGTATGTTTAATACCTGCCCTGGGTAAACCCTATCTGGTGTTTTAAGGGTATCTTTGTTTGCCTCGTAAATCTTAAGCCATTTCTTTGTGGTGCCGTAAAACTTCTGCGATATCTTTTGCAAGGTATCATTTTTCTCTACAGTGTACTTCTGGTACGTTGTTATTGTTTCGTTCGATTCTACTATTTTCCCCTGATCGGAATAGTTTTCCTGGGTTATTTCCATCAGTTCCTGTCCGGCGGTTTCTCCGGCAACGTTTTTCTTGCCTTTTGCCTGGTAGGTTTTTCCAAGCTCTATTTCGAATACCCTTATTGTCCTTTGTGTCTTTTTATCTTTTTCTTCCCCTGGATGGCTTCCCAGGATATACCCGCGGTTTCCTGCTGACATGTCTTGGTCTACCCTGTCGTGAGTCATTTCATATGTGCGCGTAGTAAGGCATCCGGAAAGAAATAAAATAACAGGCAACCCTAAAAGATGAACCTTTTTCATTTATCCTCCTCTTTTTTTAAGAATTGATAAGTTAACTTCTTTTAATTGTTTTTCATCTACTTCTGAAGGCGCTTCGGTTAGGGGACAAACTCCCGCGCTCGTTTTCGGAAAAGTAATCACTTCCCTTATGCTTGATTCTCCCGATAGTATGGCCAGTAGCCTGTCTATTCCGAGGGCAAACCCTCCGTGCGGAGGCGCTCCGTATTGAAAGGCATTAAGCAGGAACCCAAAGCGTTTTTGCGCTTCCTCTTCGCTAATGCCAATTATTTTAAATATTTTTTTCTGCAGTTCCTGGTTGTGTATCCTGATTGACCCGGAACCAAGCTCCACTCCATTTAGGACCAGATCATAAGAACGCGACTTGCATGATTTAGGGGAATTTTCCAGCATTGCGATATGGTCCTGCGCAGGCGCGGTAAAGGGATGATGTTCACTCTCCCATCTTTTCTCTTCCTCGTTGAATTTAAACATGGGGAAATCGGTTATCCAGGTAAACGCGAAATCCGTTTTAGCCTCGGGGCGCAAATCCGGCTTGTCGCTGTTATATCTCTCCAGCGCTGCCTGGAAGGTCAGCCTGGGGAAAGGTGTTTTCAGCTCTATGCCTTTTAGCTCTTTAAAGATGCCGCATATCAGCTCTTCGATAAGAAGGAAGATGTCCTCTTCCGTAACGAAAGACATTTCTATGTCCAGCTGGGTAAATTCTGGCTGGCGGTCGGCCCTTAAGTCCTCATCCCGGAAACATTTCGCTATCTGGTAGTATTTTTCTATTCCTGAGACCATGAGAATTTGTTTGAAGAGCTGCGGAGATTGGGGCAGCGCGTAAAACTGTCCGGGATTAAGCCGGGAAGGCACAAGATAATCCCTGGCCCCTTCCGGGGTCGACTTTGTGAGTATCGGGGTTTCACATTCTAAGAAAGACTTGGAATCAAGGTAACCCCGGATAATGCGGTAAAGCCGGCTTCTCATCTCAAGGCACTTAAAAACTATATTGCGCCTTAAGTCCAGGTAGCGGTATTTCAGGCGCGCCTCTTCGCTGATCTCCGCGTCATCCACGATTTCAAAGGGGGGGTTAACGCTGGGATTAAGCACCTGTATTTCTTTTACCAGTATTTCTATCTCTCCGGTAGGGATTTTTAGGTTTATCGTGCCTTGCGGCCTTTTATTTACCTGTCCGCTTATCATTATTACAAATTCACTTCTTAGGTCCTGCGCTATTCTGTAGGATTCCCCCGATTCCTTAGGAATGAATACTGCCTGGGTAAATCCGTATCTGTCTCTTATATCGATAAAGATAAGCTTGCCGTGGTCGCGTCTTCGCGCAACCCAGCCGCATAGGGTAACTTCTTTACCGATACTTGAAGAATTAAGTTCTGCGCAATTGTGGGTTCTTAACATTTCATTTCCTTTATCAGGTTATCCAGGGTAGTCTCGGTTTGCGTGCCCTTCTGCATGTCTTTTAACGTCAATATCCCCTTTTTTAGCTCGTCATCTCCGATTATCAGTGCGTACCTGGCGTTTAAATCGCTTGCCCTGCGCATAGCTCCCTTTACGGATTTTTTTTCATAGTCCATATCGGCAGCTATGTTGTTCTTGCGCAGTATCTCAAGAGCCTGCGCGCCGCTTAACATAGCCTCTTTCCCCAAAGTTACAATATATATCAGCTTGTTTTCCTCAAGGTTTATTTTTGTTTTCAAGGAAAGCATAAGTCTTTCCATCCCAAAGGCAAAGCCGATCGCGCCTAAATCAGGTCCGCCGAGCTCTTTGACGAGGTTATTGTACCGGCCACCCGCTCCTATGGCATCCTGTGCCCCCAGGCTATCGTGGGTTATTTCAAACACTGTCTGGGTGTAATAATCAAGTCCGCGCACCAGGTTGTGGTCCAGTGTGTACTTTATCTTAAGAGAATCAAGCCCTTTTTTTACTTCGTCAAAGTGGTTCCTGCAGTCATTGCACAGGTATTCTTGTTTGTTATTTCTTAATCCCTGGACTATTTTTCTGCAGGATTCTGTTTTGCAGTCTAGTATGCGCAGCACATTGGTCTTTAGTCTTTTTCTGCACTCTTCGCAGAGAAGCTCGGCGCAGGGCTCTAATTCGTTGCGCAGTTTTTCCGCAAGCGCTGCTTTATCTGCGGCGCACCCTAGCGTGTTGATCTTTATTTTTGCGTCCTTTACCCCTATCCTTGATAGAAGCGCATCGGATAGCGCTATTACTTCCGTATCTAGGTAAGCGTCATAAGAGCCGATTGCCTCGCAACCGATATGGTTAAACTGTCTTAGACGCCCCTTTTGCGGCCGCTCTAGCCTAAACATCGGTCCCATGTAGTAAAATTTTAAGAAACGGCTTGATTTGTCCAGATTATTTTCTATGTAAGCCCTGACTATGGATGCAGTCCCTTCCGGCCGCAGGGCGTAGGATTCATCCTTATTGTTGAATATAAACATCTGTTTCTGGATTATTTCTGTGGTTTGCCCCAGGGAGCGGTTAAAAAGCGCAGAATCCTCGATCAAGGGGGTTCTTATCTCAGAATAATTATACAGACGGAAGGTTTTTCTGCAAATTTCTTCAATGCCTTGCCAGTTTATTATATCTTCAGGCAGGATATCTTTAGTCCCGGATACTCTTTTATACATATAACCTTATAATAAGATTTATTTTTTAGTGTGATTAGGGCTTGTGTTATTTTACTTTTTGTTTCATCTCTAAACCGGACTTAAAGACTATTACTTTTCGCGGTGGGACTGGTATAACCTGATTAGTGCGCGGGTTCCTTCCGGTACGGCTCTTTCTTTGCTTTATCTTGAACACTCCGAAATTCCTTAATTCTATTTTTTCCCCCCTGACCAGTGCCTCAACTATGCAGTCAAAGGTCTTTTGCACGACCTGTTTTACATCTATCTGTTTTAGGCCTGTTTCATCGGCAACTTTTAAGATAATATCTTTTTTAGTCATCTTTATCCTTCCTGCCTTTTAACTTTCGGCTTTATGCTAAGTATAATAACAGCAAAATGTTACGATGTCAAGAGTAATTTAAGCCTCTCTTCGCCTAAAAGTTCTTCTATGTCGTATATCAGTTTTTCAGACGGGGTTACGTAATAATTCTCTCCGACAATCAGTTGCACGCGAGATTTAGATGGCGTATCCAGATTAAGGTATATCGGGGTGTCTCCTTTATAAGCCGAAAGCATTTCTTTAAGGCTTGAGAATACATTGTCTCTTAAGCCCGAAAGATTTATAGTCATGACGCTTATGAGTTTATATATTTGTTCGAATGGAAAAAGGTCGTTTACCAGGACCTTCGGAGTATCCTCCTTTAAACTTAGGTTTCCTTTTACCAGGACTACGGTATTAGGCTGGATATAGCGCGCGACTTTCTGGTAAGCCCTCGGAAAAACTAATAATTCTACCGAACCTTCCAGGTCTTCAAGCTTAAGGATGGCCATTTTCTCCTGCTTTGCGCGGGTAGTCGTATTCTTTATCTTTGAAATTAATCCCACTATTTTTATTTCGTCCTCGTCTTTATGTTCGCGCAGGTCTTTTATGGATGAAGAAACAAAACGTTTAAGCTGTCTGGCGTAACGGGCCAGTGGGTGGCCGCTTATATAAAAACCCAGCATATCTTTTTCGAAAGAAAGCAGCTGCGGTTCGGGCCATTCCTTTATATGGGATAACCCGTTGGGTTGCTGTGAGAAGTTATCTTTGATCAGTCCCGTATCAAAGAAAGAGAGCTGCCCCTTGGCCCTGTCTTTTTGCGCACGCGAGGCGTTATCTAAAATCATCTCCAGGCAAGAGAACATCTGCGCCCTGGTTGTATTGAATGAATCCATTGCCCCGCATTTTATCAAGCTCTCAAGGACTTTTCGGTTAGCTAACCTTAGGTCTATTTTTTGGCACAGGTCTTCTAATGACAAGAATTTGCCTGTTTTATTTCTGGCTTCAATAATCGATTCTACTGCCCCTGCCCCAACGTTTTTTACCGCCAGCAGGCCGAATCTTATGGACCTATCTCCTACGGGCCTAAAGACACCGCTGCTTTCATTTATATCCGGAGGCAAGACCTTTATGCCCATGCGCTGCGCCTCGCTTACGTACTCGACTATTTTGTCCGTGTTGTCCCTTTCTGAAGTTAAAAGGGCGGTCATAAATTCAACCAGGTAATTAGCCTTAAGATATGCGGTGCGATACGAGATCAGCGCGTAAGCAGTAGAATGGGATTTGTTAAAACCGTAACCGGAGAAATATTCGATAAGGTCGAATATCTTGGCCGCAGTCGTTTCTTTTATGCCGTTTTTGGTACAGCCCAGAATAAAGCTGCTGCGCTGTTTTTCCATAACTTCGGGTATTTTTTTGCCCATGGCCTTACGTAGTATATCTGCCTGGGCCAGGGTGAAACCGGCTAGGGCAGATGCGGCCTGCATGATCTGTTCCTGATAGACCATAATCCCGTATGTCTCTTTCAGGATGGGTTCCAATTTAGGGTGTTCATACCGGATAGGGATAAGGTTGTGTTTCCTTTTTATAAAATCATCGAGCATGCCGGAGCCTATGGGTCCGGGCCTGTACAGGGCTAGGAGGGCAATCAGGTCTTCGAATCTTTCGGGCTCAAGCTTTTTGAGCAGGTCCCGCATCCCCGAGCTTTCAATCTGGAATATCCCTATTGTCTGTGCGGAACAAAGCAGTTTATAGGTATTTTTATCCTCGAGGGAAAGGGTATCTATATCGATAGACTTCCCGGTCGTCTCCTTGATTATTTTTAAAGCCTGGTCAATAACGGTCAGCGTCCTTAGCCCCAGAAAATCTACCTTTAGGAGTCCTATCTTCTCCAGCACGCTCATGCTAAAACCCGTGGTAATCTGGTTATCGCTGGATTTAAATAAGGGGCTGTAGCAGCTTAACGGCCTGTCTGCTAACACCACTCCTGCGGCATGCACCAATGCGTGGCGGTTAAGCCCCTATAACGCCAACCCGATAGTGATGAGTTTGTTTATTTGGGGGTCATTCTTGTAAAGGTTATTTAATTCCGGCTCGCTTTCTAAGGCTTTTTTTAAAGTGATATCAAGTTCTGCGGGAATCATCTTTGCAATACGGTCGACATCCGCATAGCTTAGCCCCATAACCCTGCCCACGTCCCTTATCACCGCGCGCGCCTGCATTGTCCCGAAGGTTATTATTTGAGCGACGTTCTCCTGGCCGTATTTTTGGGTTACGTACTCGATTACCTCCTGCCTTCTCTCGTAGCAGAAATCTATATCTATATCCGGCAGCCCCATTCTCTGCGGATTTAAGAACCTTTCAAATAAGAGCCCGTATTTAAGTGGGTCTAAATCGGTGATTCCCAATAAGAAGCTGATCAGGCTTCCTGCGGCCGAACCTCTCCCGGGGCCAACCGGTATTCCCTTGTTTTTGGCGTAGTGAATAAAATCCCACACGATAAGAAAGTAACTTACAAAGCCCATTTTTGTTATGGTCTTTAACTCTTCCTCTACACGTGTTCTTATCTGCGGGGTAATTTTACTATAGCGCCTTTTTAGCCCTTCCTCGCATAATTTCCCTAGGAATTCTTCTTTTGTTTCTCCTGCGGGAGGGGTGTATTTAGGCAGGTGTGTTTGCTTAAAATCTAATTCTAGGTTGCAACGTGAAGCGATCTCCAGCGTATTTTCGATAGCCTCGGGGAAGTCCTTAAACCTTTTTTTCATCTCTTGGGGGGATTTGAAATAGAATTCGTCCGTTTGAAAACGCATCCTGTTGGGGTCATCCAGAGTCGTCTGCGTCTGTATGCAAAGCAGCGCCTCGTGGGCACTCGCCCTTTCTTTCGTCAGGTAATGGACATCGTTGGTAGCTACGAGCGGGATTTGCAGCTCTTTTCCTATGCGGACAAGCCCCTGGTTTACTTTTGTCTGTTCGGGTATGGAATTCTCCTGCAGTTCGAGGAAAAAGTTATCCTTTCCGAGTATGTTAAGATAGGTATCGGCGCATTTTAGCGCGTCATTAAAACGTTCCTGCTTGAGCAAGGAGGGTATTTCTCCTTTTAGGCATGCGCTTAATCCTATGAGTCCTTTAGCGTGCCGGGAGAGGATCTCTTTATCTATTCTCGGGCGGTAGTAAAAACCTTCCAGGTATGCTGAAGAAACAAGCTTCATAAGGTTTTCGTATCCGGATTCATCTTTAGCCAGCAGTATTAAGTGGAAGGATGCCTCTTCTATGTTTCCCGAAGTTTTATCCAGCCTGCTTCCCGGGGCGACATACGTCTCACAGCCTATGATGGGTTTAATGCCTGCCTTTTGGGCTTCCAGGTAGAAATCGATTGCACCGAACATGTTTCCATGGTCGGTGATAGCCAAGGAATCCATCCGGTATTCCTTAGCCAGGCTTAATAACTCGGGAATGCGGCAGGCTCCGTCAAGAAGGCTGAATTGCGTGTGCAGATGTAAGTGAATGAATTCACTGTGAGGCATAACTTAAGATTATTCTTTTAAAGCGGTGGGTTTTGTATTATTCCCACTCGATAGTAGCCGGGGGCTTTGATGAGATATCGTAGACTACACGGTTAACGCCCTTTACTTCGTTAATAATCCGGTTTGATATTTTTCCGAGCAATTCATAGGGTAGTTTAACCCAGTCTGCGGTCATACCGTCCATGCTGTAAACGCACCTTAGTGCAACCACATTTTCATAAGTGCGTTCGTCGCCCATGATCCCTACGCTTTTAATAGGCAGGAGTATGGCGAAAGATTGCCATATGGATTCATATAGGTTTGCCGCGCGGATCTCTTCGATGACTCGTTTATCTACCTCCCGCAGTATTTCTAGTCTTTCTTCGCTGACTTCTCCGATTATGCGTATAGCAAGCCCCGGCCCGGGAAAAGGCTGTCTTTGCACTATCTGGTCTGGGAGGCCGAGTTCTTTTCCTATTGCCCTAGCTTCATCTTTGAATATTTCGCGCAGGGGTTCTAACAGTTTTAATTTCATGTGCGCGGGCAATCCGCCTACGTTATGGTGGCTTTTTATTTTCTTGCTGGGCGCCCCACTCGGCGATATCGATTCTATAACATCGGGATAAAGCGTCCCTTGGGCGAGGAATTTTACTCCCTTTACCTTATCCGCTTCTTCTTCAAAGGTCCTTACGAATTCATCCCCGATAATCTTCCTCTTTTCTTCCGGGTCGGTAATGCCTTTAAGCCTCGCGAGGAATTTCTTGCTTCGGTCTACATAATCAAGGTTTAAGTGGTAGAAATCGCGGAAGACCCTCTTTATCTGCTCGGGTTCATCCTTGCGCAGCAATCCGTTATTAATAAAGATGCAGCGCGAATTCTTTCCGATGGCCTTATGCAGCAATAGGGCTACTACGGATGAATCTACCCCTCCGCTTAAGCCGAGGACAACCTTTTCTTTACCAACGGTTCTTACGATATTCTCCGTGGTTTCCCTAATGAAGTTTTGCACGGTCCAGCGGCCGAGGCACCCGCAAGCCTTAAAAAGGAAATTTGCCAGAAGCTGGCTGCCTTTTTCGGTATGCGTAACTTCAGGGTGGAATTGCACCGCGAAAATCTTTTTTCTGGGGTTCGATATTGCCGCTATCGGAGAATTAGTGGTGTGCGCGCTCACGTGAAAACCCGCGGGCAGTTTAGTTACGAAGTCACCGTGGCTTGCCCAGCAGGTAAAGTTGCCCGGGACATGCGAGAAGATATCCCTATTATCGTCAATAAAAAGTTCGACTTTACCGTATTCTCTTGCGCGGGTATGTTTTACTTTTCCGCCTAACTCCTCGGCGATCACCTGCATGCCGTAGCATATGCCGAGGATAGGGATATTAAGCTTGAATATCCCCTTGTCAGGCACCGGGCTCCTTTTTTCTACTACCGAAGCAGGACCTCCGGACAAAATTAACCCTTTCGGGTTCATTGCTGCAATCTCTTTTGCGCTGGTATTATAGGGGATTATTCTTGAAAAAACCTTGTTTTCCCTTACCCGGCGGGCGATTAACTGGGTATACTGCGAACCGAAATCCAGAATCAGCACGGTTTGTCTGACCATTATCTTTTCGGCTTTTTTCTTTTTTGTTCTCCTGATTTCTTTTGCGCGTCTTCTCATTTTATTTACCCATTCCTACTCTTTGCCCTACCTGAAAGATCTTTCCTTCCGTCTGTATAGAAGGGGCAATTATTATTTCTACATCGTGCATATCCTTAAGGTTTGCGGCGCCTAATGAGCCCATGGATGTTTTTAGCGCGCCGATAAGGTTTTGGGAACCATCGTCCACCCTGGCCGGACCGAATAATATTTCTTTTAGCGAACCGGTTGTCCCCACCTGAATCCTTGTGCCTCTTGGGAGATTGACATGGGAGGTAGCCATGCCCCAGTGAAATCCTCTTCCCGGCGCCTCCTTAGCTCTTGCAAAACTTGAACCGATCATTACGGCGTCTGCCCCGCAGGCAAATGCCCTGCAGATATCCCCTCCGCGGTTCATCCCTCCGTCTGTTATTATAGATACGTATTTACCCGTCCTCTTAAAATAGAAATCCCTTGCGCCCGCGGCATCTACCGTAGCGGTAACCTGTGGCACGCCTATCCCTAATACCCCCCTGGTGGTACATGCTGCCCCCGGGCCAACTCCGATAAGCAGCGCGGAAGCCCCGGTATCCATCAGTTCTAGCGTTGTCTCGTAGGTTACGCAGTTGCCCAAGATTACCGGTATCTTTGTAGACTTGCAAAAACTATAGAGGTCAAGGGTCTTATATTCTTTTGCGATATGTCTGGTAGTAGTGACTGTTGATTGCACAACAAACATATCCGCCCCTGCGGCAATGGCGAGTTTGGAAAATTTCTGCGCGTTGGCGGGTATGCAGCTTACTACGGCTACCCCGCCGTTTTTCTTTATTTCTCCCACTCTCTTGGAAACCAGTTTTTCTTTTATAGGAGTAGTATATACCGATTGGATAAGTTCGGTCGCCTTTTGCGCGGAGGCGTGGGCTATATCTTCTAAGACAGTGTCCGGATTTTCGTAACGAGTTTGAATGCCGTCTAAGTTTAAAACCGCTATCCCCCCGAGCTTGGACATGGCTAGCGCAAATTTAACATCTACTACCCCATCCATGGCTGCCGCTAATATAGGCACCTTAAACTTCCTTTTGCTTATTTCAAAGGTAGTGTCTACTTCGTTGGGGTTGACTGTCTGCGCTCCAGGCACCAGGGCTATCTCGTCAAAACCATAGCATCTGCGTGCACGCCTGCCTATACCAATCCATTCAGCCATTTTACCTTCCTTTTATCTTTAAGTTATTGTTATTTAATGAGTTGAGTATTTTTTCCTCTTATTTTGAGGTTACCTGCGAAAGGATATTAAATTTTACCTTAAAGAGCCTGTTTTGTCAAGATAAAAAAATAAGGACAGCAGCATAAAAAAGCCGCTGTCCTTATTTTGGCAAAGAATTAGTACATTCCTCCGCCCATGCCGCCCATGCCGCCCATGCCTCCCGGAGGCATTGCCGGCATCTTCTCGTCCTTTTCAGGCTTATCTACAATTAATGCTTCGGTAGTAAGGAGCAGAGAAGCGATGCTGGAAGCATTTTGTAATGCTGAACGGGTTACTTTTTTCGGGTCAATTACCCCGGCATCAAACATATCCACATAATCATCCTGGGACACGTCATACCCAATATTTGTTTTTTCCTGTTTGATGCGCTGGACTACGACAGATCCTTCCAGTCCGGCATTTTGGGTAATTTGCCTGATTGGTTCTTCGAGGGCGCGGCGAATTATATCTACGCCTATTTTCTCATCTCCTTCGAGTTTTAACTTATCCAGCGAAGGTATGCAGCGTATTAGCGCTACTCCGCCACCGGGAATAATGCCTTCTTCTACTGCTGCGCGCGTTGCGTGCAGGGCATCCTCTACCCTGGCCTTCTTTTCTTTCATCTCGGTCTCGGTTGCGGCCCCTACGTTTATAACTGCTACTCCTCCGGCAAGTTTAGCTAATCTTTCCTGGAGTTTTTCCTTATCGTATTCAGAATCGGTTTCGTCTATTTGTTTCTTTATCTGGGCGATCCTGGCATTTACACCTGCCTGTTTTCCGGATCCTTCTACGATAGTAGTATTTTCCTTGTCGATCTTTGCTTTTTTTGCTTTGCCTAAATCGTCAAGATCCACATTTTCAAGCTTGATCCCTAAATCTTCGGTCAATGCCTTTCCGCCGGTTAATATAGCGATATCTTCAAGCATTGCCTTCCTTCTGTCTCCGTATCCGGGCGCCTTGACTGCGCAGGAAACAAAAGTGCCCTTTAACTTATTTACTACTAATGTTGCTAATGCCTCTCCTTCGACCTCTTCGGCGATTATAAGAAGGGGTTTTCCGGTACGCGCAATCTTCTCCAACAAAGGAAGAAGGTCTTTTAAGGAGGATATCTTTTTCTCATGGATCAAGATATAGGCATCCTCTAGCACGCACTCCATCCTTTCGGCATCGGTGACAAAATACGGCGATAAATAGCCCTGATCAAACTGCATGCCTTCAACCAGCTCGAGGGTAGTTGCGGTAGTCTTCGCTTCTTCCACGGTAATTACCCCATCTTTTCCCACCTTTTCCATGGCTTCGGCAATCTGATCGCCGATTGTTACGTCTCCGTTTGCGGCAATTGAAGCTACTTGCGCTACTTCTTTCTTTTCTCTGACATTGATCGGTTTGGCCAGCTTGCCGAGTTCTTCGATTATCTTTTCAACCGCTTTTTCGATCCCGCGCTTTAAAGCCATGGGGTTTGCCCCTGCGGTAACATTCTTTAATCCCTCCCGGTAAATTGATTCCGCGAGGACTGTTGCGGTCGTAGTTCCATCTCCGGCTATATCGGATGTTTTTTCCGCTACTTCCTTCACCATCTGTGCGCCCATATTTTCATAGGGGTCTTCGAGCTCTATCTCTTTTGCTACCGTAACGCCGTCTTTGGTAATAGTCGGCGAGCCGAATTTTTTATCGATTACTACATTGCGTCCTTTTGGGCCTAAGGTAACTTTTACGGCGCGGGCTAATTGCTCTACCCCGCTTAAAAGTTTTCTACGACCTTCATCCTGGTACAGTAATTGTTTTGCCATAGCTTATCTTTCCTTTCTTTATTTAATAATTGCCAAAATGTCCTCTTCGCGCATAATCAGAAGTTCTTCCCCTTCTTTTGTGGTGATTTCGTTCCCGGAATATTTTCCGTATAATACCTTATCTCCCACTTTTACTTCCGGTGCCTGTACTGATCCGCTTTCTAATATCTTGCCTTTGCCTACCGCTACTACTTTTCCTTCTTGCGGTTTTTCTTTTGCGGTGTCAGGTATGACAATTCCGCCTTTGGTCTTGGTCTCTGCCTCTAAAGGCTTTACCACGATCCTGTCCCCTAATGGTTTGATTTCCATCTTTACACACCTCCTCTTTAGCTTGTTTTATTTTAGCACTTTAATTCCAAGAGTGCTAATTATAATTAAAAAAGAATTCTTGTCAAGTATTTTTTTTAAATTATACGCGGGGATTACTCTTTATCTATTCGGAGAAGGCCAGGTATCCCATAAATATTGTCCCGATCAGGGGGAAGCAGGTAAGGACCCCTACCCACCCGGGCTTGTTGCGTGCCTGGGCTACTTTAAACCAAAGAGTGCCGAACAATGCTACGTTTATAATAACGCCTATATACGGGATAAAACCAAGAGGAATCCCTAATAACCACCAGTAAGGCGCTCCGGCAATTTTACAGGTTAAAAACCATTGGGCAATCGGGATCCAGGCCAGCCAGCCCGGGCCAATACCTGTTTTATGGGAGATGATCTGGAGACATAGGGAAGTGAAGATATAGACAGCAATACCTACCAGCATAATCACCAGAAAAGCGGCTGCGGCAAAGGTCTTTATCTTTTCCGACCTTATCGAGGATTCTCGCATTGTTGTGCCTGCATAGTCTGGATTATTATTTTGGTCTTTTGTATAAATATTATTTTCCTTAGGTATTGTTTTATCTAATGTAAGGGCAACGCTTGCAGTGTCCGGTGTTAAGGCGGTATCGGTTTTTATTTCTTTGATAACGGGAGGCGGCTCACTGATATTCTCTTGAGTAGGAGTTTCTTCTATACTTATTTGGGCTAATGCGGGCGTATCTTTAATGAGCGGGGCATTGGGGGATACCTTTTCGCCGTTAACAGAATCAATGTCATCCGTGAAGTAAACTACTTCGGTATCGATGTCCTCGATGTTAATTTTAATCTGCTTTTCGTCTTTCTGGGTAATCTCCCCCGTTACCTCTTTTCCTGTTTTTAATACGATTACATCCGCTAAAGCAAAAGAAAATGCTAAAAATAACGTTATTCCGGAAGCTATTATTCTTTTCATCCCCTCTCCTTTTTATTTAACCCCTTTTCTTTTAAGGTCTCTGCCCGTCATCAGATAAGCATTCCTCTGTTTTTATCTTTTCCCCGGTAGATTCCAGGGTAAAAACCTGAAAGCCCGAAACTTTGCATTTTACCGGAGATGCCATAATCCTGTATGAATCCGGAGTAAAGAGTATTTTATACGCGTATCCATATCTTTCCGCAGGTATTCCTCCGGTAAGGTAATTGGACAAATCAGAATCCTTCCCTGGGTATACTCCCTTTTCTGCGTGGTAAACTTGGGCAGCAGAAGCGATGCTCGCGATAGTCGATTTTGCCGCTGCTTCGTTTGCGGACATGCGCGCCCGCAGCAGATTAGGTATGGCAATAGCCGCTAATAATGCGATAAAGAAGACCATAAAGAAGAATGCCGCAATAGCTGCTATGGCGGCAATCATGCACCCGGGCCGGCTGCCGGGGGTTATTTCCTTTTCCCTGATTTTCTTGGCGGTATGGTAAGCGTCGAAAATACCGATAATCCAGGGGATAACCAGCCAGGATGTTATAAATATCAATATTCCCTTTGCGATCTGTCCGTTATAAATCTGGCCTGCCCCGGCAAAAATAAAACTAAGTA